>Ga0224511_10003516_pt1 | contig 11338 bp, 6 predicted proteins | sample SF_May12_sed_USG_2_FD_169988 | JGI IMG/M metagenome (GOLD analysis project Ga0224511, IMG submission 169988) | Sediment microbial communities from San Francisco Bay, California, United States - SF_May12_sed_USGS_8_1 | ecosystem: Environmental > Aquatic > Marine > Sediment | place: USA...
TGGTGGTCTTCTACCAAAATTGTTCAAATGGTTCTGATTGGTTGCATAAGTAGGTCACGGGGTCAATAAATAGGTTTTTAAAATGCAACTTTCAAAAATCTTCTTGTCTGAAACAACAATGCCCAGAGCTTTCATATTTGGTATATAGCATCATCTAGAGGTCCTCTACCAATATTTGGTGGACAACATTAGTGGTCCGCTGTAAATGGCTCCACTGTGACGTTTGACATTTTCCTCAGGTGAGCAACCCAGGGCCCTTTGGGCCCTCTTGTTATTTAAAAAGCATATCATATAAAAATCACTACTAACTCCTTTTCCTTCAAGAAGCCATTCTACACTGCTTGCCTTTCTATTTCCACCAATATTTAACCTAATCTCTTCCATGAGCTAGACTGGGATTTGTGCGAGGCATTTGTTTCCGTTTGAATATTTGGTGCTCACTGTTATAATTGTATTTGTACAGCAATGTTTTTTTAAAACTATATATTGTCATTGCTCTTGAATAGTCTGCAGAATTTGCAGATTGTCAACAATATACCAATCAAGTTAAAAAGTTATTTTACTCTTGTATGAAATTGTTTTGGGACAGTTTCGGACATGTGTGTTTAATTACTTGTTTAGTACAGTTGAAACTCGAAACCTCAAAGTCCCAGGGATTTGCAAACATAACTCGAAGCATCCGGAAATCGACTCATCCGAAAGTGGTTTTCTCCATGTTATTGAAATATATTATGCCATAAGAAACGGCAAATACGGAAAATACGGAAAATATATATGTACATAAAATCATTAACATACATAGCACATAACATATGATATACATGTACAAAATGCATTGGTTTGCAGCAATATCATTACATAAAAATCGTAGCACATTTGTAAGATTAGCACTTGAGAACACATAATAAAACACAGATAAACACGGGTTTGATACTGTGTCCTCTGGATTGCTTGGCTGAGGTAGGCCAATTAATCAAGTTTGTCGATCCAGCTATCCCCCCAGGTTTTATACCGGGTCTTTTGCTAGATTGCTCGACAGAAGATCACATTTGAGATTCGCTTGTAGCCATGGTTTTGTACAGATATTAAACTGTAATTTCTCTGAGACCACGTCATGTTTATATACAGATACTAATCAATGGCAACAATAATTTGATAATCGATAATTAGCCGTTGACAAGTTTGCGCACACTTTACACAAACCATGATTGACCACTTATTGTTGAGTGACACACGCTACTCAGACTGCTTTTTGCACCTCCGCGAAGGAGAGCCGCGAAATTGACTTCGAGCCATGTATCAATCTTAACGTGTGAAAAGTGGTATTGGGACCGGGAATTAAAATCGAGTGACTGAAAATATCGAAAGACTGAATATCGAGGCAAGCAATTTTATTTACATTGAATATATAACAAAATAATTCGGGACTTTAAAATAACATCAAAGCAACCAGAATATCGAACCATGCGACTTCGAAGTTTCGAGATTCAACTGTATTCAATTTTTGATGCAGCCAACTCCTACTTAGTTTACCACTTGTATAAAACATAATTGTAAACAGTGTTTTGGTTTGTTTTACTGTTATATCTCAATTGGTAATTTTAGATGATGTTTTTGTAAAATTGATAATCATGGACTATTAAAAATGAAGTACTGTCAATTATGTTTGTAATACTGGCAGTGATAATTTTTGGTCTGCCTTTTGCGTGATTTGCACATTATTTGTCTTTAAAACGCATAATTGCAAAAAGTGTGCACTAAATAAACGCATACAAAAAATGGTTAGAAATCCATTTTATTCATTATAAGAGTAGGAATTATCATGTGTCTTTCCAGTTTATTACAGGCTCATGTCTTTGATAATTATAAATGGACATCAATCCTTATTTATTAATAAAAATCGCAAAATGTCATGTTTTCACACTTGAAGTCAAATTAAATGGGGAGACAAATTGTTTTTAGCTCTGTTTGTCCGTCACGCTTTTTTGTTCGCTCTATATCCTTTGAATCCCTGGTGGGATTTTCAAACAACTCACAATTGACAAGTATGAGTCCATGTGCAGTGCGTATGTTTTGACCGAGGTCGGTTAAAGGTCAAGGTCATAGTTCAAGGACATAGTTCAACATGACTGCTTTCACTTGTAAAAGCAACCGTTTAGTTTATTATTATTAAATATCAAATTAAATAAAAAGAAAACTAATCATTAGTGTGAATTGTTCATAGACAACTGCATTCAAACAATTGTTTAAAGACAAATAATTGTTGAAAGACAAAAATCCCATTATGTTTTAAGCTCACATTTTGTGACCGACCTTTGTCCGTCATTCGTCGTCCATCAACCTTTTTACTTAAACATCTTCACCTCTGAAACTGCTGGTTGGATTTTGACTTAACTTCACTGGAATGATCCCTGGGCAGTCCCCTACCAAAGCGGTTCAAACAATTCCAGTTGGTTGCATAAGTAGGTAACAGGGTCATTACATTGAATTATATTAGGAAAACTTAAAATGACTTCTTCTTCTAAACCAAAACTACAATGCTCATATATATGTAACGTTATCTAGTGGTCCTCTACAAAAATGGTTAAAATTATGCCCCTAGGGTCAACAGGGGCCTCATAAGGGGGCTCATCAGTTTCACATAGAGTTATATAAGAAAATTAAAAAAAATCAATCTCAAAAACCATAAGGCATAGAGATTTGATATTTCGTATGTAACATCATCTAGTGGTCCTCTACTAAGATTGTTCAAATAATGCCCCTTGGGTCAAGAGGGGCCACACCAGAGGGGCTCATCAGTTTCTCACATCCATACAAGAAATATTAAAAAATCTTGTAAAAATTTACAAGGCCTAGACCCTTGATGTAGGTTTGCAACATCATCTAGTGGTCCTCTGTAAAGGGGCTCCACTGTGACCTTTGACCTATACCTGAGGAGAGCAACCCAGGGCCTTCTGGGCTCTCTTGTTTAAAATTCCGTTGTTTTAAAAGATGTTTTTTATCCCATACTTTAAAATGAAAAATTATCACTGAGTACTGGTTAAGAAATGCTTTAGTTTTTCACCATTTGTGCCGGTTCTTGCAATTTAATTGATCCAGAAAAAGTACTTGATATATATATTTGATGTTAGTTGTGTGTGTGTGTGTGTCAGTGAAAGAAGTTTGTCAATGTAATGGAAAAAGGGTAATAGGTAAAAGGTTGGGGGATATGATAAAATAAAACCACCCTGTCCCTATTTTTCTGTCCATCAAGATCAATTTTTGATGGGTTGTAAGGTGCAGCCAGTCAGGCATTGTAAGGTGGCGGTCACGTGATGGTTGTCACGGTGAGCACGTGACCCATGGTTTAATAGTTCTTCCTACTGTGCTTTACCCAGACTTGTTATGTTGCTATAGCAACAATGATATATCTGAATAAACTGCTCATTGTGAAAACATTTGTTGTTTCTGCTTTCACAACAGTCAAAATGGTGAACGGACATCTAATATGGCAGCTTTATTCCATCTACAATATGGTTGAAATGACAGAAATGTGCAATAGGAACATTCGGTACATAAAGCAAATAAATATATGGAAAATAAATGGAGCTCTTAGTCACCGCATTGCTGCTTAAATCCATGTTGTCTGATAAAAGAACCTTTAAACAAAACATTTAAAGTAAGCATAGTTTTTGCGGATTGTATAGAGAAGCTGGCGTGTATTTATAACTTGTTTCACATAATACTTGAAATAGCCGGGCATATCTGTAAAATACTGAGGAAATAACTGTAGGTGAGACACCTAGAGACTTGAGTGACACTTTATTGTCATACCAGCAATAACACCAAGTCTGTTCTTGTTCTTGTAAACTGCGCAACTGAAATTACCTGCACAGTCGGACAGTATTCTGTAGTGTTTGTCAACAGTTTTTACTCATGCAACGTTGTTTCCATTTACATCTTAACATAGTCAATGACATTCATCTACATTTAATTCGAACTAACAGGAACGAGATCCCATTTAAATGTGTTTGTCGTCAAATCTTCATCGCCTCAACCTATGAAGAAATTAAATGTCTCCTCACCGATCGCCCAGTAGTAACAATGTTTGGCACTACTTTAAGAGTATGTTTGTGGAATGAGGCATGCAAAGTCACATGATTTTCGCCTGTTACCTTAACACATCCATTTGTCAGTGAAACGACGCGCTGCGGACAGACTTTTCGTATTGTTGGTGCTGACTTCGGATCGCTATCCGGTTCACGTGCACCGGTATCGGCACGACGATCTTCGGCTTGTTCATGTTGTCTGCGTGCGTGCGTCCGTGCACAAGTCCCGCTTTCACACGCTTCCACTTTGCCCGCCGGTTCTGAAACCAAATTTTCACCTGTACCTCGCTCAGCTTTAACGCATGCGCGATCTGAGAGCGTTCTGTCAATGACAAGTATTTCTTGCTGTGGAACTCTTTCTCTAACTCCAACAGTTGTTCTGATGTAAATGCTGTCCGCCGGCGTCTGGTTTTCCCAGACGTCAAAACAATTTTGCCGGCCTTGCTCCCGAGTTTCTCCCTGGACATGTCACGTGATGTGGCGTCGAAGTGGTGACCTGGATCCGCCACCTCCGGTGACAGGTCGAGGCTGTCATCACACAGGCTACCCTCTGTAAGCAAGCATAGTGTTATGTTATTAGTTTTAAAATGCTATAAATGTGAACATTTTAAAATTATCAAATTAATCAGCTGATATAACTGAAAATAAAATAATGACTTATAGCCTTAGATTTAAAACAAGAAGTGCCGCAATGCATAACATCAGCCAGGTTTTCAACAACCAAGCAATTTACTCCAAAACAATGACGTAGATTCCAGAGACCTCTGTAGCGTTCCAAAGCAGTGTCATAATACATGTTACATTTGTACCAACACATAAAATTGGTTTTAATATTTCAAACTAAAAATACACCAGATACACGTACTTGAGTAGCAATTCCAGGGTGTATTTTCATGTTCATTGTACTCTACACACATGCAGGGTTAAGTATCAATATGTCAAATTGTACAGTAGGTTTAAAGCCCCTGTCACACCAAACAGCTATGCCACATCGTTTGTACAGCGTTCTAAAAACCTGTCGGCGCGAATACGCCTAAAATTATTGAATTTGCCAGTTATAGCGTGTACACAAAGTCCGCACAGCGTCCATACAGCATTCACACGACGTTCCAACAAGGTCTTTATAGCGTCCATTATGCTTCTACGGCGCGCAAGCAGTTGCTGCAGTGTGTTCACGGCGCGCACACAGCGTTCTCACGGCGCGCACATGTAGCGTTCTTATGGCGATCATAGCGTTTGAGGTTTTTTACTTATTTATTTTTTATTTTGAGCAACCCTATTTTGCGAACATAGTGATCTATGTTTACTTTTCAAAGCAATTCGTCATAGTATTTAATAGATATTACAATGTTTAAAGTCACACAGGACTTGCAACATGTTTAGTTACACACATATAATAAGTAGTCTATATTGAATAGCTTTTATAATGTTTTAGTTTCCATTGATTATAATAAAAAAAATTTATATTTAAATACATTTTATGCTGATTTGTATTATTATCAATATGTATTGCAAACGCCTATTCTAATGCAGGATTTACACGGCGGCTTTACAGCGTGCACACGGTGCTCTAGAAGACCCCACAGCGCGCTGCCTAACACGCTGTGCAAACGCCAAGCCGCGGCGTTTATTTTGAGCATGCTCAAAACAAACGCCGCTGTATGGCGTTCTAGAACATTGCACAGCGCGCACCTCGGCAATCTGCATTTTTAGAACGCTACATGGGAATGCTGTAAGAACGCCACTTTGGTGTGTCAGCAGTTTAAGCAACTCAAACTTAGTTACGAGCAGAAATTGAATTTCTATTTTTAGCAGAACGGACCTTGACCTTGATCACAGACAACTGGGTGGAATCCTAAGCTGCCTCTTGATATAGGTTGCCCACAAACCAAGTAAGGCAACAATCGTCCAAAGAAAACTCAAGATACTGAGTGGAAACTGATTTTCTTTTTTTAGCAACAGTGACCTTGACCACATCTGGGTAGTAATCCCAAGCTGCCTCTTTATATAAACGACCAAAAGACTTAACTTAGATGCCATAGGCCTATACAAACTTAAGTTATTGAGCGGAAACTGAAATTCTATTTTAGCAACAATGACCTTGACCTCGATCACAGACATCTGGGTAGCAATCTCAAGCTGCCTCATGAAATAAGCTACCAATACACCAAGTTTGGTGTCATTCGGCCAAAGCAAACTCCGGAAACTAAAAGTTGACGCCCACATGCCCGCCCGCCGACTTCAGCATTACAATTACCGGTTTTCGTTGAAAACCTGATTAAAAATCTAATAGTGATGATAATTCGTTCAGGGCCACACTTGCGCTGTTCTGCAAATGACACGGTTACTTTAGGCCACTATTCAATATCCAGATACGCATCCGAAAAAAAGATTGGTTGATATACATTGTGGCTATTCATGTCGTCCATATCAGTATTTAACGAATCGAATTAACCTTTAAACAGTCGGCATATACAATATCTTAAAGCTATGCATGATTTCACAAATTTTTAATCTCCGCCCACATTTGCTGAAATCCAATGTTCGTGTCATAAGGTTTATCACAAACAGGAAGTACGCTTTCTATTGCATATACTAGGTCAGATTGTCACCTGACAATATATCCCTAATCCAACTAAAACTATGCAAGGCATCAACATGAAATTTCATAGGCAGAAAGATCTCATTGAGGAGAAGTGCAGTACACAAGGACCACAACTCTAGGCATAATATTTTTGGAGTTATTGGATTAAAATGATCCATGTACATGTACTGTTATAAATGATCATGATTGACAGTTGTGGATTTGTCCCTGGCTAATATGTAAGGTTGCCGTAAATCATCTAAGTAAGTCGGTAATAATGATGATGCGCTGACACGCTGACGTTTTTTGGGTTCTATTCTTGATGAAGGCATTTTTGTTTGAACGACTTTGTAAGACAGGTAAGTTTACAATTTGTACACTTAAACTGGATTTTAAATGGCACTATCCAGTAACTGTACATGTGCATTACGCTGCCAGCAGAACAGACATGAATTGGCGGTATTTAATGTGATTATGACATCATTAAATGAAGTTTAAGGATGAAAGACAGAATAATAAAAAAGGAAAGAATATATAACAAATGATTTAACAAAACGACTCAAACGCAACAATATTAAAGATTTTAGGTATCTATCTTTATACATGTGTACCCTTTTAATAAAAAGATTTTTTTTTTCGTTTCGATAAATACTGACTCTAATGCCCGGTTTCTGTCAACCTAAAACGGTGATTAAGCTATGATTATTCGGCTGTTGCGTTTATCTGGTCTAAATAAAATACCTGTGCACGAGGAAAATAAGCTACTTATTTACAATCGGGAAATAGAATGGCCGACTATTTGGAATCCGTTGTTAGTGAAGATGAAAAAGCTTTAAATTACAACGACGCCGGCGTTCTATAATTGTTGGCGACGGATCGAAGCTAATGATTAGTTTCCTATTGTTCTAATAAACAAATATTCGGGTACATTTTTATTTGCTTCATTTTTTATTATGTTAATGTCAACAGAAAGTGTTGAACAAAAGTATTTTATGTTTTCTCTTAAAGTGGTTACATATTAAAAACGGGCTAATACTATTCTTCAGCGATTAAAAGACTATACAAAAATAATGTAATGAACATGCAAAACTTCCATTAATTTCTGTAGTCGCGCTTGCAAAATTGTTTAGTGTGCATTTGCTTGTGAATCAGAGTGTTTTATAATTGCATACGATATTATTGTATCGTAAGCGTTTTGAGTGTTTTAGAAGAACACTAAAATGAACTTGTCAATTTTATATATACTTTGATAACTTTCAGTGATGTTGTTCTATTAAACTTTAAGGTTTAATCAAAACTCAGAGTATTTTTAACATTTGAAAATACACCGATATAAATTGTACTTTTGTTTTAAAGGCAAATGTTTCGAATGTAAATTCTTTGAAGTAAATACTGAAAAAAGCGTGCTGAAAGTGAAATTATTATATATATATAATAAATAAGGTAACCTTTCATTGTTGTTAACAGTAGTATTTTGTTTAAATCAACAATGACTTTATTATATTTTTTTAACGTAATAAGTTTGTTTACTGGAACGACAACGTATGAAGATAAAACATGTAAATGTATAATTGAACGTTTGAAAACAATTGTACTAAAGAAGAAACAGAATACTTTATTCACTTTAAAAGAAACTTCCCATCTCGAAATTGTATGCATTCGCACAGTTTATTGTAAAAAATAGCAATCAGTGAGACGTTTAAACGTGTAGGCCTAACAAATGCTTCGTTCCACAAGGTAAGCGATGCACATAGTTTAATATAAGGTCCAAAAAGGAAGATACGTTCGACGAATATTGAATCATCCGTGTTAAAATCTTGCGGACGCGGATCTTGATACGGATCCTGATCCTGGTCCTGATACGGACATGTGGAATAGCGGCCTTTACCTGGTGATGTTAACGGTTGTAACTGTTCTTGTTTGTCACGGGTAAGGTTTTCAAATGTGGCTTTCTTTTTTGAAAGGGCGAACAACTAGCTAAATACTCATTTTTATTAATATATCGCATAAAAAGTCTATATATTAATGTTTTTAACCGGTTAAATGAATATAATTTGGTAAATAACTTAAAAATGGCGATTACATACATATTCAATATAAATTTAGTGGTTACTGGCTTACATTAACATTAAACGTTGTTTTTATTCAAAATGGAAATTCTAGCTTAAACACTGTAGGCGAGTAGCGTACAAACGATTTTATCTCCTGGGTGCTACATTTGTAGTGTACTGATACCCACTGGATGTGTCCGTCCACATTCAATAATCCGTACTTTACATTAATCCCGAATATTGGGATTTTCATTTGAAGGAATAAATTTTAAAAAAAAGACAGACTAGAGAAAATGTCGTACTTTAACGTTCCTTTTTTTTTTATTTATGTATGTATTTATTTATTTATTTATTTATTTATATATTTATTTATTTATTTATTTATTTATTTATATATTTATTTATGTATTTATTTATTTATATATTTATTTATTTATTTATTTTATTTGTAAAATAATCTTAACTATCTTTCTGTTATAGTGGATAATTATATTTATAATTTGTTATATTTTTATTTATTTCTTTACTTTCCGAGTTTTGTTTCTGTATTTTTGAAACCACATTTCCGTTAATAGGCAAGGGTTTCCCTTTGTATCAAACACACCCATGCTAGAACTATTATTGTTGCTTTAATTTTGACGTCAATAGGATTATAAAACTTAACAATTATGCGAATCAATACGTCCACTAATTGAGAAAAATGCGAAAACGCTCCAGTTTTCAACTGCCACCAAATGTCAATCATTGAAACCCAGCCACCATGATACGCACGTAATGTTGCTGCATGGAATACGAATTTGCCATTCACAACTGATTGCTGGTGACTGTGATGGCCGCGATTCAATGAGCATAACCCCGACAGCGTAAAGTGCCATTTACGGGTGCAGATGGCCGTCCGGGCGGGTCGGGAGGGGCCTGGTCAACGCGTACTCGGGTCAGCACAACACAGTTACGTGTTAATGCTGCTGCAAACATGTCGCTCTAATTATTTCAAACCATGAATTATAATAGAAACATTCTGCGTTGTAATTATTCATGATTTATTGTGTGCATCTATATAGAGTGCCTAGCTGCATCAGTATTCAACTGTATGCTTCATCAGTTTTGACAGGGATTATGATAATATAATATATATACACGAGTGTAACTTAAAGCAAAAACATATTTGCACAGTATGAGTGTTTACAAAATATACGTACTTGTCATAGTATAAAAAGTACCTTTTATTATTTTCCGCTAATATAAACAAGTACATATGGAAAGTTTAAAAGGTGATGTCCATCTAATAATTTAAAAGAAAAACAGCTAGAAACCTAGCGCACACCCACGACAATTTTACAGGTGCCAAGCCTCCATCTCGGAACCGACAACGGCTTGAACATTAACGTATGCAACATACATGTACATAGCCCACGCGTTTAACCAGTCCATCCGATGCCTTAGACATTGCTTTCCAATGATTTAAAAATGAAATTATATAGATTGTAATTATAAAAATAGAGCTTTATATAGATTAAAATTAGAAATATGGGGGGGGCCGTTTCACTAACATACTTAAGTACACTTAGGGAAGGATTTACGCCAATTTTAGCGCAACTCTAAGTTATGGAAGAAAGAGCGTTTTACCATAAGAAACTGGCTCATAAGTTTAGGCAAGCGCAGACCGTCCATATCTTTTTACATAGTGTAAATATGGCTGTTATAAATTTGTTTTAACTACAGTATAGTACCATTTAAATTTAAAGGTCTTTTTTACATGTATTCATTTGTTACTTGTTTAGTTTTTTAATTACTTTACATGTGTAGTGTATTTGTTTAAGCCAAAATTGGCTATTGAATTAAGTCACTGGCGGATCCAGGGTGGGGGGCGCACCCGGCGCCCCCCCCCCCCCCTAACGGCCGCAGACCTATGATTTTTTATGCCCAAAACGCTATTTTTTCTCAATTTTTCTTCGCTCGCTTCGCTCTTGAATCATTTTAAGGAATATTTTTTTTATAGAAATGTGGCCCAAACGGCACCAAAACACGTTAAAAATGACTTTTACTGCAATACTTCAACTTTTCTTGCCCTTTAAAATAGTATAACATCATTAAGAAGACATGTAAAATGCATTGGAACAGAGGTAAACTTAGTTTTTCTACCATGAACAGGAACGTTGAGTCACCTCTATTTGAAAGGTGTATTGAAAAATATCTGGATTGTGTACATTTTTCATCAAAACAAGCATATGTTATTAACTTATGTTTATGTCGTATACTGATTACTGAAGTTATTTAGACTATTAAATTTTCTTATCATATTTTAAGCTAAACTGTGCTCTGATGGTTTTAAATGATGATCATTGATATTAAGATATTAAGAAACAAGTAACACAATCTGACATAAAATCAGTCGCAAACTTACGGTAATTTTTAAGTTAAGAATACTTTCGTGAAAAGCTCATAAATGTAAATTAAAGATGCTAGGTCTGTATCTTTATACCCTTATAATCAGTCACACATCTTGCAATATGTTAAGGATACTAAATAAATTAACACTGCAAAGGGAATAGAAAAATGTTGTGACAAATAATGTGTTTTGGACAAAAAGTAGAAACGCAACCACAACCCCCCCC
>Ga0224511_10003517_pt1 | contig 11338 bp, 7 predicted proteins | sample SF_May12_sed_USG_2_FD_169988 | JGI IMG/M metagenome (GOLD analysis project Ga0224511, IMG submission 169988) | Sediment microbial communities from San Francisco Bay, California, United States - SF_May12_sed_USGS_8_1 | ecosystem: Environmental > Aquatic > Marine > Sediment | place: USA...
CTCATTTTTTTTAAAAATTCCCGTAAAACAATAAAAAATGTTGGCCTTATATAAATACTTAACTGTAGTGTTTTTTTTTTAAATATGTTTATAATATAGTATTTTCTGTTTTAAGATTTATTTCTTTGAAATCAGTACATAGCATTGAAATATGCATTCAATATAGTACATTGGAAAAACAACAACACAATATTCATGTATATAAACAAATCAATACAGCTGGTTTTCAAAGTGTTTTCAGTTGGAAAGAAGTAGCTATAGGAAGTTGGAAAAGTGATAGATGGAAAGAAATATAGTACTAAGGAGTATATATTTTCTTCTCAAATTACATACTGTTACTCTTTAAAAGGTGTGTTTATACACTTGCCATTTGTCATTATAATCATTAAGTTTATTTTTCATGGTAGCTATGACTTCTTCTACCACCATTCTTTTCTTGACATAGGTATGAAAATCTATCTGATTAGACATTTCGATATATAACGTATTTTTCTAAAAGTACTTTCTTCTAATATGTTGCACCAAACTGTATTTTGGAAGTTAACATTTTTGGTGTGTTGAGTGGTATAAGGATTTGACTGGTAAAAGTGGTCCAAGAATGTTGTATGTGTTGACATTTCCCAGAACATATGTTGCAGAAAATCCGGATTAGTGTTGCAAAAGTCTCAAAGTCTAGAGGAGGCTACTTTACATTTAAATAAAACAAGATGTGTCAGGAACTATACGGTTGAGAAATTTATATTGGAATTCTCTTAGTTTTGTATAGTTAGTTAGTTTTATCGGCTTTATGTACATTTTTTACAGTCAATATTGTCTTCCATTAAAAAAGTTTTCTATTTATCGTGCGCCTTTATTTCGCGTGGCGCCTTTTTGTTTTATTAATGTTTGTTAAACATCATTACATAGTTTTGTGTTTTTATTGATTGTATCAAAAAGGTAAGTTGGCGTGGTGTAACCTAAATATTGTACTTCCATTTAATACTTTATGGTGCGTGAAATTGAACTTTTGAGTGAATGATAAAAAAATTTTTATTTCAAAAAGTAATTAAAATCATAAACACATTTTATTTCTACAGTCATATAATTGTTCAATAAATCATACGACTTTTTGGCAACAGATATAGAATAAAATGTTTAACCATTATTCTTGCAGATATCAAAATGGTTCCATATGACATATTTACTCGCTTTTATTTTTTATTGTGTTTACACACTGTTCAAGCTTTTATAGCATTAAAATTTTATAACATTGAGGAATTGTGAAGATACAATTGTTTGTAAATTGTTAATCGATAAATTACACCTAAAATTAGGTCGCCTCCGTGCTGGTTTAATTGTCTTTCATATAGTTGTGATATGGTTCTAATGGAATTTTTTAAGCGCTTTACAAACATTGCTTTAAGACCGTGTATTTATGATTCAATATCTACCATTTTAAGTCTACAATCTGCATAGTCCTGTATAATAAGGCTACGAGCTATTTTGTCAGGTTTTGAGTTCCATTTCTTCAGCTACAAAGACACTGTTTCATAGAGCTGATGAGTGGTTTTAAATTTATTTCAGTCAACTTAGCTATGTCATTGGTGAATGTTATTTCTAAAGTTTTTGCTTCCAATTAATTCCCATTCTGCAAATTCTGACGTCCAATTTAAATTTTAATTTCGTATCGCTCCAATGCGTAAAACCGTGCATTGATTTTTTATTAAGTTTTAATCTTGATATTTTTCAAAATGAGTAAAGGTTTTGAACAATTCCTTTAAGAAATTATCAATAAAAAGAAAACAAAAACAGAAAAATCCGAAAAACACAAAAATATATGTTTTCTAAATGGCTGTTGCGTCATTATGTTGTAAGAGTTTTTGTGTCGTCCCTTGTGCTAGTTTTTGTACGGGCCATTTTGTCATGGTGCCCTTAAACATGACATATCTACATTGTTTGCAACATTCTTTGTTTGAACATCTGTTCAATTTATATTAAAAGAATTTTGACAAAAATCGGTCAAGAAACTGGCATCATCTGCTATAAGTGTTTGCTTAATTTCTACTTTGTTTATTGTTATTCCCTAATAGTGTTGTTTTTTGCTATTACATTTGCAAACAAATCCATTGCTTCGATAAATTTATATGGCGATAAGGGGCAGTCTTGTCTTACTGTTTTCTTTTCGAAATCCTAAAGTAACTAGAGCAATATCCAGTATTTGTAACACAGCTTTAAATGTGGAGTGGCATTGTAACGCCGCATACAGCGCATGACGCATAAACGGCTTCAAATCCAGTTATGCTATGAAATGCAACGCATAAACGGCTTCACTTCGTTTATGCGTTGAAAATCAACGTATAAAGGGAAGGATGCTTAAATGAGAAACAACTGTGTTCGTCGTACGTTGTCGTGTGTCGTCAATGTTTTGAGTGTGGACACTCTTGAGGACCCGATTGTGATGAAACTTTGTCAAAATGTTTGTCTATACAATATCTAGGTAAAGTTCGAATTTGTCTTACTTTTTTTAACCTGGAAAACTCTTTTGATCAATTGGATAAAATTGTAAGACATTTAAATAGAAATTTGTAAGGTATAATACACTTAAGTAAACTGTCGAGGGGTTTTGAGAAGTCAAAAAAAAAAATCAGACCAGATTGTTTATTATGCCTAAAATAAAATATTGTGTGTTGCCCCTCCAGCGACCGACCAGCTGAAATAACCGCGACCCAAAAGATTTTATTGATGTTTACAAAATAATGTTTTATTTTTTTGTTCCAGGAACAAAATATACAATCAAGTAATTATAAATTGAATACAAAATGACCGCGATCTCGCAGACTCGCAACATATACTGCCATGAACTATATATTTACAGACTTATAAAACCGTTTGCGAGGAAGTTCACTTACGGTTTATGCATTTAAATTTTTTTTATTACATTACAATATACAAAATGTAATGATAAAATATTTTACCAAATAAAATGGTTTCCCTACCTACTGACTCAATCCATGTTGGCATGGGTCGCTGAATGGGCAACAAACAATATTATGTTTAAGTCCGGCCTTATTTTTCGCATGCTCAATAATTTTAACTAGTGTTCTATGATATTCGTATATACACTCGAACAAATTTCCAACGCCCCATTTTCAATTTGACACTGTAGGGTGATTATTAAATGTAATGTTACGAAATGTCGCTACAATGTACATTTACAAAGTCTCTTTTCCACGATTTTTAAAATTTTGAAATTAATAACACATCGGCGACTTTATGACGTCACTTGTGATTTTGACGTTTTGTACCTACGCAAGCCAACGTTGTTCAAAACTGTATAACATTTGGTTGTTAATGGTTTAGAATTTTAAGGCGAATATAAAAACACAAAATTTATTAATTAATTGTAGAATCTAATGCACACATAGAAGTTTTTTTATAACGCGCGTTTGACGTTAATGCAGGTTGCAATTTCAAAACAAGCTTACTTAAGCAAGGATTGCCAAAATTGTTTTATATTTTTAATATAGCATAAATGCTTAGCTAATAATCAAACAAATATGTTTTCCAGACAAAATCTGTTTCGGAAAGCGTTTGTTAAACATTGGTGACGTTATCAGTTATGACCGCGTTTTTTAATGACGCGTGTTGTTTTTGTTCATCAAAATCAGTCCAGAATGGAAGATAACATTATATCCTATCCAACATTGATAATCTATAAACAATTACTTCGCTAAATATTAATACCTCCGCACTCAAACATCAATATAGACAGCCCGCGCCGACCGGAAGTGCTTATAATAGGTGCGCCGAAATCGCATAATTGTGACTTCACCTGCACAGGCATATTCATATGAAGTTGTTACTTAATGGAAATGTAAAGAAAAGCGGCTGAAAATGTTTTTCGTTTTGTGCTTAACCAAACATGTTTCGTTGCGCCATTTAGGTACAAACGTTTCTTGAAGAAATCATTTTCATGGTGACATAAACACTAAGAACAAAATTGTGTGAAAAGTAAAATAATGCTAGGGTTAAATACTTTGTGCAATAAATTATTAATAAATCACAGTTAAACACGTTTTTCTTAGACTAAGTGAACATTGTAATGCAATTAGGTTCGCGGTTTTGTGAAGTTCCAAAATGGGGTTATCTTATAAAACAGTATTTTTTAAAATATAAACTAACCTATGGGTTAAACTTTTATTGATACATGATTCGATTTGTTTTAATTTACATATGTTGAAAAGTTGATGTATGTCGGATAATAGATAAAGAAGATATGGACAAAACATGGGGGCGTTAGCAATTAGGGTTAGTGTATACCGTCCTAAAAACCCAGACTGATCTATATTTATAAGAGTATTTAATTTTGGTTTTGATAGGCATGTTTATTTCCCCTTGTTCACAAACTCATACATATCCACTACCACCTGAATGGTACCGATAAAAAAAATAGTATGATAGTGATGATGTGTAATCATTAAATACAACAAATAACGAGAACATATAAATATAAAAGTGTATGCTTTCTTTTTTGGGTATGTATATTCAGTATTTTTTCTGCTCCTTCAATATATTCAGCTTTTGATCTAATTAGTATGCCTTTTAAGTTCTGTTTGTCATTTGTTGTTTGGCATTATTAAGATCTGTTACTATATTAATATCAGTATTACTGCGACTGTTTTGTAGATCGTTTTTAAAATTATCTTTTTGGTTTGATAGTTCGTGTTTCAGTGCATTGTGTGTTTTCTTTTCTTTCCAGATGAGTATTTTAAAGACGTATTTTTATTGTATATTTTATTAGTTACCATAATGTGTTCGGATAAGCATCTTTGTAATATTGATAATCAGTTTCCTGAAGAATGGACTTTTTTAAAGATCTAGGTCCACGTTTGGTAGAAACACTATTTATTACCATTTACATTGTATTACCATTGAAATGGTGGAATGATCTGTTTTGAAGCCATACGAAATTAGATAGTATTTTAACAGAAACCAGTGTAAGGTATAATACACTTAAGGAAACTTCTAACGCCACAAGATTTATCTGTTAATTCTAGCATTTATAGGATGAGAAGAGTAAGGAAATTTCACTACCGCTCATTTTCATAAAATCTCTTCATACATATGCCATATATGCCATTTCATCAGTACATATGGTAATTATCTTAATTACAAAACAAAATACGAATATTTGGGTTTTCTATACTCATCCAAAAAGAAAAGTATACATTTAATTAACGTAGGCTTTCTTATTATACTTCGCAGTACCTTCATGGAAGTGTGTATGCTATTAGTTACACCATCTCTGGATATGAACATGACAACAACAACAAACATTAACAAAAATGGTTACAATTGTTGGTGCATTTTGGTTGACTTAATCGATAAAAATCACATGTGTAATTGATTGAACAGTTTAACAATAGATTACGAGAATTTTATTAAACTTGTCTTTATTTCACATCTACAGTGGTTTCATTTAATAAGACAAAAACTAACCTGGGAGTTTTTACCTGCGACTGTGCTAATTCATAATGGCATTTGCATTGGAACAATTTTTATGTCTCTGGGCACAAGCCATGAACGTTTTACATTTAAATATATTATGTTCATGCATATGCGATTACGCCAGGGATTTTTATTTAAAAAAACTGGATACCGATATGAGGGTACAGGTATAAATTGCTTTCACAGTTTGTTCTTGTTTCAATGCAAAGTGAGGTAATTTGTGGCTTTTTAAAATGTGTCATCTTTTCAAAACGTTTTCTTTCACTATCTGATTATTTTATTAGCAAAAAATATGATTTTCCTGATAGAGGCACCTTGCAGAAGATGTTTTGTTCAAGTATTTTCACCATTTCAATCTGGTAATAATAACTGAGTAAAAATTTGGTTTTGATAGGCATGGTTACTATCCCTTTTTTGCAAACTCATACAAATCACAAACCACCTGAGTGATGTAGAGAATAAAACCATTAGTATGTAAGTGACAATGAGGGATGGTTAAATACAGAAATAACGAGAGCATAATTATAATTATACTCATATACTTTCATTTTAGGATGGGTATATTTAATAGCAACCGTTTAAAGTTCAAACATAAAGATGTGAAGTTTATTTATAGAAGCAAAGAAAAAATGCTCAACAATTAATAATGTTTTGTCTGGTGGAGTAATCGTATATTAAAATAAAAGGCCCATAACTCCGTCAAAAATAAGTAGATTGTAACCCAAAGCGAACTCGACCTGTGTTTTGATATTATATATCAACATACCAAATTTGAACTGAATCGATGCAGTCTTTCAAAAGTTATTGAGCGGACACCAAATTTTGATAACGGACGGACGGACGGACGCACGCACGTACGGACAGGGGTAACACTTAATGCCCCTCCACCATTCTTTAAATGGCGGGGGCATAACAACCCATCAATCGAACTACGTGTTTTTTATTTCATGGTTACTGCTCCCTTTTCATCTGCTAGTTGTTCAGTTGTGCCCCTTTCCGTGTTAACTTCCAGTGGAGATCTTAAGACTTAAGTTCAAGTGAAAGAAACATAGATTGACATGAAATCATTCCTTGTTTAAATTGATTTCATTTATGTATTATCTTTCATTAATGAATTAAGAAAATTTAATGTAGCTGACCGAATAATTGTGTCAATCGCAAAATTGAACACGCCAATCGCTTGTGTGTGGCTTTATGGAGAAAGTATGATAGTATAACAAGTTTTAACACAATCGCATTTAAAAATATTATTATAACTTTGGGAAACTCGAATTGTTTTCTTTTAAAATAACACTAAATAGACCGTACTTTTTTCATAAAAGAAGACCATGCCAAATTAGAATTTTATTAAGCGTCAACTCAAGTTTGATAAACCTAGGTACCTATTCACAAAAACACACAAACCGAAAACGAAAACACAAATGTTTTTCGACAAAAAACAATGCATTATTTGTATATTTAATGGAAAAACATCATCATAATATGAAACAATGGTCTAAATTACTTACGTTGACTAAGTTTAGCATGCCTTAAAACATGTTGTGTAAATTAATATAAAATGTGTTTGTCACGTAAAATATGTATTGTATTAATGACACAGCTATAAAAATATTGTCACAGATATTTTTTTGTAAATAAGAAGTAATTGTGAAGTAAATAAATTATAGTTTTAGTTAAAGTATAGTTATATTTTTTTCTGAATCACGGAACATCGGAATTTTATAAGAAAATTTCACCAACACGTTTGTTTTTTATTGGACTGCGGACTCTAAAACCTACGCGCACGCGGACGCTTAACAGAATTCCGATTTGGCATGTCAATATATATGTTCAAACGCATTTTAATCAAGTTTACACAGTATAAGTGACCCCATATTCATCCGTTCATGTTTGTGTATCTAAACTCGAACTTTTGGTGAAAGTTCTTATTTCTATGGTTACTGTATGCGCCGTTGCGAATAAAGCGTAACAACAACATGCGTCACACGCAAAAGCTTTTTCTCCCAGACTTAATTCTTTTCATTCAACTAAAATAAAAGTCAGAGTTTAGATATGATATGATTTTTAAAATAAATGCTTTTAAAGTTGTTAATAAGGCATTGGCAAGGTTTCCTGGACCGTTTTTATGAATATTTTTTTTCTGTTCTAATACGAATTTACATTTAACCAAACATACACATTTTACCTGGAAGTAAAAATGTGTTGCCGTCAATTTCAACATCACAAATACCCAAGCAGGTTAGGTTTGGGAAAGTAGCTCCTTTCTTCAGTTCATCTTCCAGCATCCCCACGTAATTGTCAGGAATCATGCACACAAAATAAACGCTCGAAGCCGGTTCAATCCCAGCTATGATAACGTACTCTTGAGGAATAAACAATGCATTAGCAACCTTGGCCCGGAAGGCAACGACGTCGTGCCTGGTCGGGTCAATGCCTTTGATGTGCCATTTGACGTATCTGTAACCGTTGACTGGAAATAAAAATGAAATCAATTAAATTAAACAATTTGCAATGAATGTAAACAAACCGAACTTTCAGGCACGTTTTTTTTTTGGCATACACCACCTTGTTTTCACACCGACGCCCAGGTTTATAGATATCAAAAGCAAAACGCAACTGTTAAATTAATATACTACGTAATCAGCAAGACTTGTGCATTTAGGTTTATTTAAGCATCAATACGTTTCACTGATTTAAGCTCACTTAAGCACACAGTGCTTAAGCGAGCTATTGTGTCCAGGTCCAGTCTTTGTCCACCCACCTTCTTTTTCTGTCAACATTTTCACTTTAACATATTTGCTAAAACCGTTCAATGAATACTGACAAAACTTATCTGGAATGTTTGGGGCGGTCCCCTACCTTAGATAATGAAACTGTTTCAAATGTTTTTATGAGTACCTGTAGGTCTCAGGGCCAGAAAATGGGTTTCAAAAATGCAATGATCAAATAGTTACCTGTCTGATACAACAAGACCCAATGTTGTTAAATTACACACAGAAAAACACCTCTATAGTAATTAAAAGTATGCCCGTTAAAAGGGGTAATATACAAACACCCATAAAGATTCACCGGAATGTTTCTTATGTAATCAACACAAACATTTTAATTTGTTTAAATAGTTCTGGACAATGACATAAGTAGGCCACAGACCAGAAAATGTTTAAAATGCACAGTTGAAATGTTTTCTTGTCGGAAACCTGCAGATCGAGAGTTTATATATTTAAACATAAGTAACATATTCTAGAGGTCATCTATCGAAGTTATCAAAATCATTACCCTGCACTACCTAGGGGTCATTTTTATTATTATGTAGAAACGTCTTTTTCTATGACTTTAACATAATTTTTGTCGGCTGTATAAGTCAATGGATTTCAGATTACATACCTGGGGCACTTAATGACTTCTTTTAGGGTAGTCATAGTGCACTAATTCATTACAGAACAATGAACATTTAGTCAAAATCCGAAAATAAGCAGTAATAACGTGTAGGATACAATGACTAAATTTTTATATCATACCTGGCTCTTGGGAGGCTGGATAGAAGTAAACGGTGGAACCCTCCCGCCTGGCATAGTCTACTGCCAGGTTGACCAAATCCATTCTGTTTCTATCAAATAGCGCCTTTTGCATAAGAAGCAGGTTGTCTCTTGTAAAGAGACATCGCGACTCAAGCTGTTGAAAAAGTTCCAAAGGAGTTTTCGTTTTTTCCAAGATTTTATTTCCCAATCCTCCCTCACCTGTAAGTATGTTGATACGTTTTTAGTTATCTTCATCAAATTACGGTCTAAATACATTTGTTAAAAGAGTATTAATTACATTTTTATTATATAAATAATGTAAGGAGTGTACCCGAAAACCGTGCTTTTAGAAAGTCGAGGTCTTCTGCCGAAAGCTTCCTGGCTAGCTTGCATGTAAATTCTTTAAAATGCCAGTCTTCGGGTATAAAAATAGATGGTAATGTTTTGGCAAGAACATCATTATTTCCAGCTTGATTGCGTTCTGCTAGAACATCGACCTTTCCCGAGTTATTGCCATCAGCTGGGGCATCAACATTTCCCGCTTGATGGTGATAAGCTGGAAAATCAATATATCCTGCTTGCTTGTCGGCAGCTGGGTCGTCAAAGTTTCCCGCTTGATTGTCGTCACCTAATTTTATTTGTTGAATTTCATCTGACATTTCTAAAGTATTTGGAAATGTTTTTCCAGATACATCTTCAGTAGTAACGTGATAATGGGATTCCTTTTCATCGACACAAGAACATGGTGCTTTGGGCGATGTCTCAGAGCCTTCTTCTGTTTTTACCTCAGTTTCAGTAAAACTTCTTGGTGGGACGGGCTCAGCATCGGTGGATAAATTTGATTCGGGCTGGTCCATTATCTCATACCTGAACATCTGTAAAGTAAATACAACTGAATTAAACATACTAATAAACTGATGAAAGGGAAAGCCCTCTTGAAGCATAGCCTGCACGAGAAAACAGCAGCCTCGGTTTTATTGAAGCTGTTCATCAGTAGATCTAGTAATGAATGATGCCACACCACTGACGCATGAGCGGAACTCCATTTTCAAATGTAAACAACATACATGTACACTGCATGATCCCTGATATAAATAAGTACGTTCCTCAGTATACATTTTTGGTTTCTTACAATAATTATTATTTATAGTGTTATTTAGACATTACTTCGAATTAGAATAGCATGGCACTGAGAAAAGAGGTATTTCTCTTTCTTTTAAACATATTTTTTTTTCATATTTAAATATGCATATGTACAAATATACTTGAAGAACATGTATGGTCCTGTTCTGGAAATAAACCTGCACCCACGACACAATGGGATGACAACTGACCCATTTCGACACAGTGCAAAGGTGGTAGTGGAAATTGAGATTATTTAAGTCTAATGAGAAATACTTTTGAGAAATGTACTGAGCAAGTCCCGGGATACATATTTTTGATGAAATTATGATATGAAAACTACATTGATATCAATATATGCCACAAGCAAAATCACAAAAACTGTTCAGTAAAAAATCCGAAAAGTCTTTAAATTCACATTATCGCATGCAGCAAATCTTGCGAGATTTGAGGCAAGATTCATTATTTTTAGAAATGTTTAATATCGATTTTTATATATGTTTGCCCTCCGTCCGCCCGTCCTTTGATTACTTTAAAAGAATGAAAGCTAGTCGCATGAAACTTGACATGAATATGTAGCAATGTGTGCAATAAGCACAGCGTTTTGTTTTCACTTCTTGTCTGTTCGTCTGTCCGTCTGTTCAGCTGTTTGTTAAATTCTGGATCCTGTAATAACTTAAAAATTAAGTTAGGTTCAAAAAACGTGGTGTGTCAATAAGTAGCATTGTGTCCAATAAGCACAACATTTTTTCTCTCGCTCTGTGTGTTTGTTGGTCTCTTCGTCTGTCCATCTGTGTGTCTGTCCGCTAAAAATACGGGTCCTTTTATAACATAAAAACTATTAAAGCTATGTGCATGAATCTTTGCATGTGAAAAGGTAGCAATGTGTACAATAGGCACAACGATTTGTTTTATCTCCCTGTTTATTATACCCCCACCACAAAATGTGTGTGTTGGGGGCTATACTGGATTCGCTTCGTCGCGTCGATCGGTCGGTCGGTCGGTCGGTCGGGCGGTCGGTCCGTCTCCAATTCTTGTCCGCTCTATAACTCCTTTACTAATGGAAGGATTTCCTTCAAACTTTAATGACACATTCACCTCAACTAGGGGATGTGCAGAGCCCACGTTGCCCATGTGTCAGCTCAAGGTCAAGGTCACAGTTAAATGTCAAATATTAAACAAACAAATATTAGACTTTATGTCATGTCCGC
>Ga0224511_10003518_pt1 | contig 11338 bp, 11 predicted proteins | sample SF_May12_sed_USG_2_FD_169988 | JGI IMG/M metagenome (GOLD analysis project Ga0224511, IMG submission 169988) | Sediment microbial communities from San Francisco Bay, California, United States - SF_May12_sed_USGS_8_1 | ecosystem: Environmental > Aquatic > Marine > Sediment | place: USA...
AAATTAAAAACGCATCGGTTGGGAATCGAACCCAAAACGTCAGCGTGACAGCGCATCACCTATACCACAGACCTAAAGACGATTTACCTCAAAGCCACTTACTTATTTACCATATAGCTATACGATAATAGATAGGTGACCTGTTTAAAAGTCAATTCGATTCGTTCGTTTTCTATTTATAAACTCGACTGTATACGGAATATGCATGAGTGCAACTTCAAACCTCAATGACAATAACTAGACTCAACCATGAAAAATCAGCAATCCATTGTTTTGGCCTTAATGAATATTGCTTTAAAATGCAGGATGAAAGTACTTGTTTTTCTATAAAAGAAAATACATTTAAAACCTACCTACTCAACATTTTTCTTTGTGGTTATTCGATAAAATATTTTGTTCAGCATTATTGTTTGGATGTGTTGTCCCGGAAACGGGGTAGGTACTGGCATTTGTGAAATAGATGAACTATATTGTTTTAAATAGTTGTTTGGGTACATAAAATCTGTGAATAGAGGTTAATGCCAACATTGAGAACAGAACGCTGGTTGATTTGCACTCCTATTTTGAGCATTGGTCTATCAATTATTATATGAATACTTTAACACCTAATTCAAAATGCATTAAGCTGATTATCCAATATAAATGGAAGAGATGTTCAAAGAAAAAATGTTGTAAACAATGTGGACAAGTCAAGTTTATGGGCACCATGACAAAAAGGCCCGTACAAAAACACACAGAACATCACAAACACGGAGTATACAAAGACGCAACATACATAAAGAAATTACTATATTTTGTGTTTTTTTTATTTTTAATTTAATTACTTAAAGGACTTCTCCAAAAAATGTTGAATTACCGCCTTGGTACGGTCAATAAAACATTGGGGGTTTAAACCAGTTTTCCGCTGCAGCAAACCTCACACTTTCTCAACATTTTCTGGAGAAGAAAAAGAAATGTTCATTCGTTCTTTTTAACAAGGCCACTAAGGCCACAAAACCGGAAATGTGCTGAGTAATAGTAAATAGACAAAAGTGCATTGTATTATCTAAATGCTAGTGAATACTGACAAGAAGCTCAATATTGTAAAATTAATTATGTTTTTGATTACTTTGAACAAAACATAGTTTTGAAAATGTCGGCCCTTAAGCAACTGTATTTTTTTAGTATCACATGTATCGACAATAGTTTAATGCGTGCCTTCCTACACTCCGTTTGCAAAATCGTGCATTTAACAGATCCAACTTTGGCGTAAACGTTGCCCAGCTACTCCAAAGTTCATTTTAGAAGAAATTTTGTGAGGAATATAATATTTCGTGTTTCTTCTTTTGCATTGTTATTAATATATTTTAATATATTTTACCTGAGGCAAGACACAGATAATAGCGATAAGAGCAAAACCGGGGATGCAGTACAATGCTAAAACCTGTGATAAGTCCTATCGTAGACCGGGTACTATATTCATAAACCAACTGAGGGAAAACCTGAAGTAAGGGAACACCTTGGCACTGAATGACATCAAAACCAGAGAACATTGTACATTTTGATAATTGGGGTAGGTTGCAGAGCCAATTCTAAATAAGTCTACGTGATTTTTTCTCAAATAGTCGGAAACAATCACTATTTGGGAACATAAGGACAGTTCACTTTTCCTAGCTTTCCTCAGGTTGCTATGCCAGGCCATTAAAAAATGATTTTTTTACATTTCCGTTTTAGTAATATTTAACTGATTCTTACATTGAATATAAAATTGTGTTATAGACAAAACAAGTTCTTACCTTTAAAAAAACGTAATCAACACAACGAACAACCAAGTATATTTTATTAAATAGTTTGAGTTGACTCGCGCTATGGGTTCCCATTATTAACAATTCATATTTCATGGTTTTACAATGCAAATGATAGCACAAATAATTAATTTTGAGCAACTACAACCAAGAAGATAACACATACTCGAAACAAAATTTTGATAACCCAAAAATGGAATATTTGAAATATGAAAACAAAAAGTTGAATGCGTGTTTATATCCTGTATTATGTTAGCATACTACTTTATATACATTCATATACATTATTTATTATTAGGACTTTTCTCTTTAACGATTTGTGCTTCAATGATGTTGCATTAGTCTTAAACACGTCAAATAAAATTGACACAAACGCCAACAAAAAAAAATACCTGTAAAAATATTTGGCAAAACTTGATATCGAACATAAGTTTAAGCGGCCAAAACAAAACCATTTAAACCATTCGGCTGTCACACCTTGAACGCGGAACTGTATGCTAGTACGTTTAATCTACTTATTCAATATTTATTTGCGATTCAGAAGTTCAGGTTGATGTTTAATGTAAGTTAACGGATAGACTACGTGGCTATACGTGTAAAATGACATTATTGTTAGATTTATCACACGTAAAACTACCAAAAACACACATGAGTGTGATCGAGTGTGATCGACGAAATCTAACCACTTTCAATTTTCAGTTACAAAATTCGGCCAAATAACATTTCTATGCGAGAAAAGCGTATTGTAATGCACATAGTGACGGACGTCTTGATCAAACTCTGTAACGTCATTGTTTGCATAAGTTGTGTAAACATTGACATTTTTTTTCATTCATATTGCACAAAAATATAACATGGACAATGATCGTAAACGATTAAAAAAGATTCTTTAATTCTAATATTATTCCACGCTCAGTACTAGCGTTTGTACAGTTCCGGCTCATTAACAACAAATGCAGCATATGTAAAGAAATCGATGTTCTGAGTAAGGCAAACACACCATTCAAAAGTAGGCATGTTTAGCTGCATTCAGCTTTTTAAAGTTAATACACATATGCAGCAAAATAAAAACAACCACACAAACACACACATTACAACAATAACACAATTTAAACTGATTGATTCGACCAGAAAATCACTTTGCTTAGATTAAAAAAAAAATATAATTATTTGTACATGTTAACAATAAAAATCTGGAGGGAAAAATAAATTAACGTAAAACATATACATAGATTTTCACATCATTTAAAGAGCTATAATATATTTTTTATTTGTTTGTTTGTTTAAAGAACATAGACCTTTATGTCAAACAGAATGAATGAACAGTTAGTAAAATCGTTTTAGGTTTGATGTAGTGGAGGGTAAGCATTCCTGATTATGCAAGTTATAGAACGTATACCAACCCAATAATATCATGTTACTTTTTTAATAGAGCTTAATAATAATTTATTTCATTATTATAAAAATGTGGATTAAAAATAAGAAATAAGGATAATTAGCGTTTGGCTAAATCAAAGGTCCGCTGCAATGTGCGCTCAATAGGGGTGTCCCCCGTCCCCTTTGATCGCTGTCTTTGAACTAATTAGGGTTTAGTCTGTAAAGCCTTCTGTACACGGTCCTGTTTCACTTATAACAAAGTACACCATTCATCAAGAAACACAATAAACAAATAAATAAAACTCAATGTTTTCTCGCGCTCATATTGAACATTTCATAATGATTTATAAGACTAATCATGACTTTGGGGAATACAACTTTGATAAATATCAAGCAAACACAACAAAAATAACGTTTACAAGAATGATAGTGCCTGTGAATGCCACATACTGTAGTTTATCGTTTATGTAAATAGAAACGTTTTTGTTGTTGTTAAATGGTACGCAGTACCCAAGCCCGAAATATGACTGTACGCAGTGCGCAAGCTTAAAATGAGGGAGGGGGCGTTACCCTCATACATATGCTTAGCTTTTTGGGGATATTACTGGAAACCGAGTAAAAAATCAATTAAGACTATATTCAATAGGGATAAGCATGTATATTCTTTGCCTTTTAAACGAGATGCTTTGTGTACCTCTATTATAAAAAAGGACTACTGAGATCGCGATCATTAATTCAATACGAGAGATCTAATATTTGTCCCATATAGTGAGGTGTTTATTACATGTTGAAAGATCTTCAAATGACATAAAACTGTTTGATCTAGAAATAAACTATAGGCTACTTACACTCTCTCGGGCAATGTGGGTGATTCCGGCAGGCATCCCTGCCTATGCACTGTGTTCCGTTTTCTTGACCATTGATGCAGATCAAGGGTTCCTCACAAGACTCGATCTGGCACGGCCCAAGGAGAATCTGCAAACAGCTCAAGTGAGGTAGACTTATGAATCTTTAAACACATGAACTTAAAATTGATCACTTGAATGAAGTATTACTTAGAATTGCATCTTTTGTCTAATGTATTTGTTCCAAATATATTTTGGATTTAATTAGCAAATAAAACATATTAATTCGGTAAGCATATCTGAACGTAGTATACATAGTGTACTTAAATATTTTAAAGGAAGGTGGTTTAAAACAATTATTGAGGCAATCCTGAAATTTTGTATTTTGTAAAAAATAGTTGTATGAATATAATACAAATTACCATGTTAATACATGTGTTAATGTTCTACATTCTAACCTGAAAATTACCCACTAAAACCACAGCAAATTAAAAAAATCAGGTTCCAAAAAGTGCCTCTACAAAACAGTGAGCATTTACATTCAAAAGTGTACAACAACTATTTTGAAAGTAAGAAAGTATTACTTTTTTAATCATTTGTTTACATACGCAAAACACATTGAAACGCATACATGTCATAAGATACTCGATAATTAATGTAAACTTTATACTGACCATAACCGCTCGCATACATGTCATAAGATACTTGACAGTTAAGGTAAACTTTATCCTGACCATAGATCCCTGGCATATATATGTCATAAGATACTTTACAGTGAATGTTTACTTTATCCTGACCATAAGCCCTTCGCATATATGCCATAAGATACTTTACAGTGAATGTAAACTTTATCCTGACAATAACCCCCCCACCGCCTACATGTCATATATTACTTGACAGTTAATGTAAACTTTATCCTGACCCTTACCGCTGGCATACATGTCATAATATATTTGACAGTTGAGGTAAACTTTATCTTGACCATAGACCCCTTGCATACATGTCATAATATTCTTGAGAGTTCATTTAAACTTCATCCTTTCCATAAGCCCCCCGCATACATGTCATGAAATACTTTCCAGTAAATGTAATTCTTATTCTAATCATAAGCCATTGGCTCTACTCCATGTCATAAGATACTTTACAGTTAATGTAAACTTCATCCTGACCATAAGCCCCTCGCATACATTATATACTTGACAGTAAATTTAAACCTTTTCCTGACCATAATCCCTTCGCAATAATGTCATAAGATACTTGACAGTTAATGTTAACTGTATCCTGACCATAAGCCCCTCGCATACATGTCATTAGATACTTAACAGTTAATGTAAACTTTTTCCTGACCATAACCGCTCGTATACATGTCATAAGATACTTGACATTTAATATAAACTTTATTCTGACCATAAGAGTTTGCATACATGTCATAATATTTGACAGTTAATGTAAACTTCATTCTGACTATAAGCCAATTGCTCTACCTCATGATACATACAATTATGTAACAAAATAATGTCCCGTAATGTTACATCTCTCTTTGAGGACAAGTATCTACACAATGAGTTTAACTTTACTCATTCATGTTCATATCTAGAATTTGTTTACAGAATGACTCTAAAAACGACAAAGACATTGATGCGAGGCGCTTTAGCGAAATCAATGATCTAGGGTCTGAAACTAACTCATAAAAATATCGAATGCAAACATTCAAACTTTCAAACTCATGTAATAACAAGAGATGTACTGCTTTCGTAACGGAATATAATAACAAATATATAACGATATCAGGACATTTTGCCAATCATCAGGAAAATTATCATATTATGTAAATTGTCGTCGTTGAATAATTGCGGGAGAAGTCAGAAAATGCCATGCAGCCAAAGTGATATTCATACGTTGAACCAATCCGGACATTTGATACTTTTTATAGTCGTGTTATAATAACATCAAGCATGTCAAGTATCTTATGACAATATTGCGAAGATTCAGCTAGGTCACATATTCACTGAAGACGGTTATGGCAGATATATGGTCTAATTGTTCACAAAAGACTAAGATGTTGTGAAGACTACCACGGAAGCGCTACGGTTTTGCTTCAGCATCGTCCGCAAGGTCGTGGTCAGTACCTCTTTTAACTGATAGAATTCCTAGTAGTGAATATGTGACTCGGGCTTAAGTTCAGTATTACCATGGTATACACGCCTTAATCTAAATAATAAAAGTTGTGCCAATTGTTTGTCAGAAACATTTTTCTGGTTATTTCAAACATTTATAAATGATCTAAGTTAAAATGATGACATACCGTCAAATATTCCAAGTCATCGGTTGACATATGGACCGCTCCGATTACAGGGTGTAGATAACCACTTGATACCGTTTCCAAGGATGCTTCATTCAGTTCACAAATGCCGGTCTTTTCCTCAAAATTTACTGATTTACATTTCTTTTCACGTAAACACTGGGAACCGCACAGTTTTAATTCCTTTGTCTGGTAGGTAAAGTAAGTTGAAATGTTCAGTATTGTGTCAACAAGCTGACTCCGCGGTTCTAGTGTAGCCAGTCGAGTGCACGTCCCCGAGGCATACACACTTGTAAGGGCACTTACCAAAACGAGCATTGCACAGACAAGCATATCTTGTCGATGTTTTGTTATATACGTTTAGTTTGTTTTATTACGTTAACAACTTAATATCAAGTAACATCATCACAAATTTTCAACGTGTGTTCATGTTACAAATACCAGTATGCCACCATCCAAAACTGAGGTCATTGTCACACATCCTACGTCGTCAGTAGAATTGCCATATATTTCCTCATTGGGCATACTATCGACAGCGCCGTATAAGATAACATCCAATCAGATATATATTCATACATACCTGCCTCGACGACCTGGTAAGGAGATAGTAAATGCATTTATTACACAATTCCAATAAATGTTGAAAAAGAGTTATGATAAATGCAACCCGATAACTGATTGTTTCCTATATACCGACAATAAAGAAATATTTGACTTGACTTGAACTGATTATATCCGAAAATGATCACAATTAGCCGTACCATGGCATTTAACATATATATACTGGAGAAAATATGAAAACTAACGTTTATAATTCTACAAAGATATTTCTTGTTCAGGGTTTAACTCTTGCGTTTGTTGATTATTGCATTCGTATTCGGGTTTCTCGTTGTGCCAGCTGCTTATACAATGTATGTTGTTGTTTTGGATCTATACTTCATGTGCGATAAGACCTTACAATTCGTTTAAATCATTAACTTTTTAAACCTTTTGCATAATCTTTGCAACTCCAACTGCAATATCTTAAATTTAAATTTTAAGTAAAATGTCATAAAATGTTGGAATCTGAAAATCTCGGATCGATTCCCCGCACTCGCATTTTTTCCATACTTTTAATTTATCCATATTTACCACCGTATTCAAGCATTAAGGCATAAGTAAAATTCCGATAATTACAACCAGTACATATACAAAAATCAACATATCTAAAACAATACTTACGCCAATAAATATGAAGATTAAAAAAACACATATAAGTAAACATCCTCCTTTTATATTAACAAAATTAGGTCTAAACGAATTATACAACTTTATCAAATAACACTCAAACTGTCAACGTAAAAACATTTAAATAAAATATTTAGCTGTTTATGTCATTTCCGTCATCCTTTTTTAGTATCTGGAGAAAAACAACGCTATACATGTACACAAATGACTGTGCGCTCCTTGTGTGTTTTAGATGTCCATTAACCGGGTAAAGCTAAAACTCAGTAGAAACAATGCATGTGTTTAATAAGTGTGTCCTTTGTTATATTTGTTTATTGTTAACAGAAGTCTATTAACGTAAAACAACAACAACGCTGAAGCCTATAGTATTGTTTTATACGCATGATTAACGCTGAGCCACAGTTTGCCGGCGCATCAAGTTGACGTTGTTTGTTTTACCCGCGCGATACGAAACCCGTTTGTGATCGGTAAAATTAAACAAAGTTTTATAAGTCAATTTGACTTATGAAGTATTTTTAGTTAATAATTTGGTAAATTAAATAAGGTCTTCTGGTTGTTTTATTTTTGTTTAAGGAAAAAAAAGATGTCGTCTGCATTAACATAAGACGCCGAACGCAAAAAAACCGCGGGCTATTGCGACGTGGAAAACCAACAATTTAATACATTACTTAAACACATATATCCTTATGATTGTTTTGTAATAAAACAGTTTTCTCTTACGAGTTGGTAATGAATCATACTTTAATAATTTTAAAAACTCTAAAAATTGAACAAATATGTTATTAAGGTCGAAAATCACACGACGCTTCTTATACATGTACATTATAGTGGAAATTACAGCTAAGTGAACTTTATTTTGAATTATTAATTGCAAAAGGCAAAAGAGTAGATTATAGATTAAATAACAAATTTCATTTACAAAGCTCTTTTGTATCAATATATTATTCATTAGTTTTCAACTAGCACGTGTTCTCATTGATTTCGAAGTTATAGATTTTGTTTTAAATACTTTTTTGAATGATCGGTCATACCTTTGTTCCTACACTACTCTCAGTTAGGTCTAGATACACGGGACATGCCTACTAAAGAAACATTTAAATTTATAATGATACTTTTTTCAGATGAAGGCACTTTTCGATAGCTGTTATTCTTTAAACTTATGTTCAAGGGAAGCACCTTCTCCAAATTCCAACACCAGAGAGTGTGCTATTTAAAACCAACGCTTTCATCATTTACTCAAACAGAAACAAACAGTTTTGATCTCGCTAAACGTTTATTGTATGTTAACTTATCTCTTTACAATCAGCTTTTGGCGACACGATTTCAACTCGGAATAAGATTTAAAGCTTCTTTCCCACCAATGGTGGATTTTAATTCGCGAAATAAAACAAATAAAAATAAACAGCAGTATTTCACAGATAATTATTATGAATAGAATACGTCTTAGAATTTCACTCAAATCCCTCTTTGTCGTTCGAAACTGTGAAACAAATACGCGCGTCACCTGATCCAGGGAGGATTTCCCGTTTTATAAATATAACGGAACTCCCTTTGCCGCGCACCTTGCTAGAGTCAAAATATGGCCGCACGTTTATGGGTCATGCTAATGTTAGATCAATGTTTACAAAATAAAGCGTTTTAATGGTTTAAATTTATTGCAAACAAAATGTGCTATTACAATTCTATACTGGCATTTCTTTCACCGAGAAACGTATCAATAATCTAGTTTCAAAAAAAAATATGAGCATAGAAGGTCATCGAAGGGATTTCGCAATAAAAAATGTTTTGAACATGCACAAAAGTAAAACATTTAAACTTAACTTGCGGGTATAAAAAGTAAAAACATTAAAACCTGTTTTCATTCTTACTCGTTCCTTAAAGAGTATATGTCTGATTCTTTCACTAATTACAATTATGTAGAAAACACACAAGTAAGTATATCGATTAAAAAAACTTATGCCAACAAATGCACATTAAGCGAGATATTTCTCACTGAAATATTAAAATCATTCTCAGTGTTTTAATATGGGCAGGTAATCGAGAATTACTCAGTACAATTTGCCTGTTGAGTGCAACAATTTAAATTTAGAGTCCGACCAATCAGAACCCTCGGTCATTTCTTCGGAAAACTACACTCTCCGAAAAAGTCCATAAACTTTCGAGACCAATCTGAACACATCGGACAGGGGGTTACACCACACCATCTTATCTGCAATAATCGAGATTTATTGGCAATCAACAATTTATTCGGTACATATCGTGAATACATTTTTGGCGTATTTTGCAATACGTTTCGGTATTATGTTATTATTTCATTTTTTTGACGGTAAAATACTACTTGATATTAAAATATTTAATAAATAGCTGATAAATAGCTGATAAAAAGATCAGATATATCCCCTTCGTTTTTGGGAATGAACGCATTAGAGCTAACTACGACAGATGTGTGACTCTTTCTTATATTATCCCCAAATTAGTTTCGTTTTTCTCAATACGAGACGTCGACATTTATTGCTTGATGAATTTTTACTCAGTTAAAGTATAGTTTAGTAAAAAGGTTTTCCTAAACGTATTCTCCCGTTAAAAAGGGACACAACAATCGCGAAATAAAAAATGTCATTTCAAATGGTATGCGTCGCAGTGTGACGTCATGATGCAGCTTTTTACAGATTCTCGATAAGATGTGCGGCATTTTAGGACAAACAATCATGGTGCAATGTCGATTGTTAGTTATAAATAGTCTTAACGCAAGTGAACACGAATTGTTGAATAAGTTTAAACATACATGTCGAAAATAACTGATTTGTAACAACAACACACATAAAATATTATAGAAAAGTACACTTGTGGAGTTTAAAGGGCTATTGGTAGGAAGTGTCCAATTGGAACAGTATCTGTTTGTCTAAGGTAAAGCAATGTAGGAAAGTTAATATTGTATGATTAAGATGTAAGGAATGGTGGGGAAAACAGTTTGGAGGTTAACTGGTAATAGTTACTTTTGCAATGAATCACCTCGTCTAGTCCAGAGCCAGTTTGCGTGGTCAAAAATAAATATATTTTAAATATGTTTTTGTTGATAAGTTGCGATTGGGCAGTGTTTTCATAATACTTAAAATTAAAGCATGTTAAATCTCCCTAATTTGATACAGTCGCCACCGTATACTGTTCCGAGTCTGTCCGACTGCGTGCTAGGTGTTGTGTGAGGCGGGTCGTCGTCTCCCGTGGGGACACCAACGGGTTGGGAGTGCATATGTTTCTCTACTGGCCGGCTCCTTCTGCGACCAGGACGCTTCCTGGTACAACATGATCTCGGCGTGGAGCGCGCAAGTTGTCTCGCACGAGGACGGCCACGGGTGCTCGCCTTTGTCGACTTCTCTGACGTGGGGATTAAGGACTCCGACGCGTCGGAGTCAACTTCCTGTACTTATTCCTACTCGTTAGCCACCTTTTGATGGCGTTTTCACTACCAGTCTCCTGTATTTGGGTTCCTCTATCTGTACTATCCATTCTTAACCAGGGGTGGCGAAATCAATTGTCCGTGTTGTCCGAGTCATACATTTGATGCTCCGGACAAGTAACTTTTTCCAGTTGACTTGTCCGTGGACAAGTGAAAAAACCTGATGCCAAAGTGTTTAAAGTTCAATAACAATTTTTATATCCGAAAAGGTCGCAGCCGACATCAAAGTTGAAAATGAAATTAAACATCTAGTTATCGATCTTATTCAAGTTTAAGTAATTTACAAAGGAGGTGGGGTTCTCTTAGCCACTACTATGTCGCGATTTTGAATTGTCTCTCAGAAATT
>Ga0224511_10003519_pt1 | contig 11337 bp, 3 predicted proteins | sample SF_May12_sed_USG_2_FD_169988 | JGI IMG/M metagenome (GOLD analysis project Ga0224511, IMG submission 169988) | Sediment microbial communities from San Francisco Bay, California, United States - SF_May12_sed_USGS_8_1 | ecosystem: Environmental > Aquatic > Marine > Sediment | place: USA...
AAAGTCATTGACCGTACCAAGGCGGTAACTCAACATTTCTTGGAGAATTCCTTTAAGAAATTATCAATAAAAAGAAAATAAAAACAGAAAAATCCGAAAAACACAAAAATATATGTTTTCTGAATGTCTGTTACGTCATGATGTTGTAAGAGTTTTTGTGTCCTCCCTTGTGCTAGTTTTTGTACGGGCCATTTTGTCATGGTGCCCTTAAACATGACATATCTACATTGTTTGCAACATTCTTTGTTTGAACATCTCTTCAATTTATACTAGTATACAAATACGTATATAGATGGTATTTGTTGGTTTGGGTAGAATGTCGATTTTTGATTCACGAGTAATCATAGAAAATCATTTTTTCACGAGTGGGATAGCCATGAGTGGAAATATATTTTTCTATGATAACGAGTAATATCGGTATCCTATCACAAACCAACCTTTTTTCTTTTTATTTTATGCTTAAAAAGAAATTAAGTATGTTCGGACTGTTATAATTCCCCGTGGGTGCCCTGAACTATTCAACCAATTAACCACCAGCTAAACGAGGATTCACTCGTAAAATAGTTCTAAAGTGTAGATAAAACAAATACAGATTACAAATGAAATTTCTTGAACATGTTTCATTATTCAAGATTAACTAAAACATGCATATCAAAGTTTAAAGTAAACAACATTAAACAACATTGAACAAAAAATTTATACGCGGATTCTTACTTACGACGCTTGTGGGCGCTTCCAAAATCACGTCATTGAATTGCTAAGAAATGACGCCACTGTCATAAACAAATTGGCGAAACACAGCCATTCTGTATACAACGGTGGCGTTTTATTCCGTTCTTTTCTATATTATTTTTTTAGTTTTTGTTTATCATATTTAAATTATTCAGATAATGTGGGTTTTAATTTCATGAAATTAAAAGAAAAAATCAACGAGATTTCATATCAATTTTAACAACAACAACAACAACAACACTATTATTTTTAATAAAGTACTGCAATGAAGGTAAGTGAAGTAATCCTGTGAGTTATTTACTTTTTATGTGGGGCTTCCTTTGTGGATTAAAGTAGTGCTTGCATTTGGAGAAACAGTGACTGATACGGGTTTATCAGTCACTGTTTCAGCAAATTACCGTATTTATTTCACTGATATTTCTTTATAAACTACCGTATTGCATTAAATAAATGGTGCAATTAATATTTAAAATATAGTATACTTCCCTTTTCTCCTATATCATTAATGTGTAGAAAAGGAAAGCCATTATACACCTTGAAATTATCAGGTATGCAAATCTAGTAAAGCCAACATAACATTATATCTAATGAAAATGTATAATATCCATTTTTGGGCTAGCACTTCAATTCCATTTCCGAACCTAATCACCTATATCGGGACATACGCTGTTTGGCATATTCATTTATTATAAGAAGGAAACAATAAGATGCTGATTGCAGCGTTTATTATAAATGCGTGCACCGATCCTTTTATTGATTAAACATAATATTCGACGTAATTATAAACGCTAAGGTTAAGGGCTATTCTCCTAGAAGATGATCAATTCTGGGAATCATACATATGTAACAAAAGCACCCACAAGATCAACACTGTATCAAATTGGACATTACTCAGCGTTTTAAAACATTGTATTTCGGCGTGATAATTTGTTAGACATTTAGTATTTTAAAATTGTTTTATTAGTAAGCAAGTACCGTACACACATTTAGAAAATGACTACTCTGAGGTTCATAATCAGGTGTAGACATTTAAACGACGCGTAAAATACGAATTTGTCTTATTATAAAAAAACACAGACACAATGTTGTGAGCAAACAGGTAAAACAACTGCTCGCTAATATGCTTGGCAAGAAGTGCAAAGCTGTAAGTAAAGGTCAATACATTTCAGTCATTTGTATTGAATGTTACGTTTGTGACGAACACATGATTGAAGTAGTGAACTGCCAATTCGGGCATTTATACGATACTATCTTTACAAACTTATGGACACTTTAACAAGGCCATTACATTGTTAGGCGAAATGAGTTGTACAAATCATATGCCTAAATAAAAAATTGTTTTCCAAAACGACAGCTTAATCATGTTGGACCCTCTTATAGAACCGTTATAAAGACTTAAAGTTAATTAAGTTTATCTATTTATTATGTTTAAATTTTAATAGATTTGAGAAAAAGTATGCAAATATCATTACATAAAGGTTATCTGTACACGATAAAGAGCAATATTGCATTTACGAACAGCTGTGACCGTTGCCTTGAACAAACTGTCACACACGACAGCGGTTGTTTGTATGTTTCTTCTAAGACAATGTCTTCTTGCTCCTTGCTAGTAAGTATCAATCAATACTATTTAATTAAGGTCCTCAATATATGCATGTAATACAAGACACGGTAATGGTAATGACAATTACATTATAGCACAGAAATAGGATATACGTATTCGTGAAAAAAGACACAATTAAGGAAATGGTATAAAATAAAACATATAAGCGGTACACATATCAATCTGTGCCGGTGTGCATTTGTTTCCATTCCTACTGAAGATTGATCACCAATTTCAGGACAGGCGTTTCTTGGCACTTTGATTATTCTCTTTATTATGGCAGAAACATATGGACTAATCTCTTTATAATGGCAGAAACATATGGACGAATGCATTTTTTTATTATAAAATACCAAGCCCATTCGCGACATTGCCCGACTTTGTTATATCATCACGGCTTAATTGAATAACCATTAATGAAAGTACAAGCACATAATTTATAGATATAGATATATAACGGAAATTTCATTCAACATCTCTAATTTGGCGTATACCAATTTTTTCTGATGGTGTGTCTGACACACCTTTGACGAGCTGATAAATATACGACGGTATTTTTAATTTATTCAAAACGATAAATATGGTGTATCACCTGTATAACTATTAATTTAATGTGAGAATACACGTATGAAAGTGTTAAGTAAATATTGCAAGACATTCACAAATAAGTTTACAAGAAAATTAATAATCGGTATATGGTTTTATATCTTATTGACAATGGTATTCAATCTAACCCAAACTCTTCGTTAATGATGCCACATAGGCAATGACCGTTACGAACAAATTTACAACTTCACTTATTATGCAACCTTGATTAATTTATTATTTTCACGTAATACTACACTAGAGTGTCCATATAAGGAAGTAGGCATATCGTGTAAATAATTGAACTGTTACTTTACTAACAATATGACGTACAAGCCCAGCTAATCATAAATACTAATTGGCTGGCAACAAAAACATGCACTCTGCTTCCAATAACCACACGTCAATGTAGAGCCGCTGTATATATTTCACTATTACAAGGAAAAGGAAGGAAAATGTGTGTGTGTTATACAAATACACATTGACACCTACCTGAACGCCTTTATGGAAGATATAACGCACGTGAAGATGAATATGCCAGCGAACACGAACCCTACAATCACACCCGTCTGACCTTCCATTAACGCCATTATTTCTCTCTGTGCAGAGCGTACGTACGTATGTACGTATACGCAAGGGTTGTGTACGATTATCCGAACGCTGGCAGCAAGCATACAATAAAACCTATCTCTGTTTGCACAATTGTCCATACGGTGGCGTAAAACACAAACATGGTCTATGTACATATATCGTTATCTTTTGGAATGGCAGTGTATGTCAATAGCTTTTATTCACATTTCCAAATTTACATCCGATATTTTCTGACTGCAAACCAGAAGCGAGTTCATCTTCACCTTGAACTACATTTTCATGTCTATGATATTTTAGGCGTTTTTACTCTATAACCGATTACCGCGCACCTCTCATTACGCGCTGCAACATTAAACAATTAGTTTTATTTTATTCTCGGTTAATCTGATGTTCATTATAGTGTTGATACAAATCGTGTTCCATTATATCTATTCCAATGTGAATAAATGATACGTTATAACTAAACTCATTCCAGAGAAATAAATAACTACTAAAATACGTTTTCCAGTATTGCTTACTAAAGCACGTTGTCAAGTTATGCAAAGTTGTCCACCTGCCATCGCGTGGCAAAACTCGGTAAACCACACAGCAAACACGATAACACGAACGCTGGAGCCAGAGCACCCCATTCTTTGCAACAACATTGAGCACGATCGCTTCGGCAAGATAGAACAGACCGCGCGATGTTGCCACAGTGAAGTCTGTCCAATCGATCGATCACCGTGCTACTACGTAAATGAAATTAAGTAAGCTGTTGTCCTGTTATCAGTGTTTATTAATTTGTGATTAATACTACTGATAGTGACTTACAAACAACAAGCTATATAAATCCATACATCCTGATTAATAATGCTGATGGTGACTTACAAACAACAAGCGATATAAATGCATACATTGTGTCTGATAGAATCTACATGTTATGATGCGAATACCATTTACATGTACTTTTAATGCAGCTTTTGCCTACAAGGAATAGACTATTTGACTGTACAAGCAAAACTATCGTCACGTACATTTCTACAGCAGACATCTAGAATTATTTATTTTAGTACATTTGTATTTATATTCTTTTTTTCGTATAAAATATACAAGCTGATAATAAGTTTCTAATGTGTTACTTTTAGATTTCTTACGAGGAAAATGTATCATATTTTGCATCAAATTAAAAGTTTCGGCTTTCCAAGAAATACCACATAACATGTTTACCGCGTTAAATGAAGTTAAATGACATGCTATTAATTTGAAATTATACTTTATTTTTATTAGACACCGGACGCGCTCCTGCCCGCGAATGCCATAATGCCAGATGAAATATACGCGATAGTGCACGATAAAAATAATAAGCGTCTTAGAAAAACGCAATAAACGTATCGTGGAAATAAGTAAGAGATCCTTTCAATAGGTGCTTTTCCGGATATATAATAAACATTATTACTATCAAATGATTTGCACAACAAAACATTGGGTTATGTAAACTTATATGTGACATTTTTGAGAGCCATGGTTGGTCAAATGTGCATATTGGTTTAGCCAACTTCGATCAATGCGTGCTAAAAGGCAGGAACGTACATTCTTTATACGCACTTTGTGTACGACCTTAAATAACTCTGAATACTAGGTTTTACGTTTGGTTGTTTTTTTAGTGTTTTTGGTTTTTAATGAATATTTAACACTTAATAAAACACTAAATACATGTTGTGTTATATATAGTCTTTAATTGAAAATGAAAACAAATCTTTCTTAAAGTACAGAGAAAAATCACAAAACTAGAAAACAATGTATGGCCATGATGTGGGGTTTAACACGCTCTATCGACAATATGACCCGAGAATTTATCCGTTTACGTTAAACATATCTAGTTTAAAATAAAAAATAAAAGAAAAAAGAAAAATCCGAAAACACAAAAAATAGTTTCTTTCTTCTGAATGTCTGTTGCGTCTTGCTGTTCTACGTGTTTTTGTGTTGTTCTGTGTTTTTGTGTGTGTACGGGCCATTTTGTCATGGTGCCCTTAAGCTTGACATGTCGACATTGTTTACAACATTCTTTCTTTAAAACATCTCTTCAATTTATATTAACACCTTTACATTTCCATTGCCACAATGTTTTCAAGAGTGCATGGTTTTTTGACCAGAAAATCATATTGTATTATTTACTGTGCTAGTACGGCAGGCATTTAAGTACAGACTAATGAGAACATGTTAATTATTCATATGATACGTTCTCAATCATATGTAGTATGTACTATGACTATGTATCTTTGCTTATACCGGCCACCCTGTCTTAGTGGCAACTGTAATAAATAATTTGCGTCCAAGATGTTGCCTCGTAAATGGAGAGATCACACAATGTGGCTAGAATTTTTGTCCTGTTTAACACATGCTGGTGATATATGTGCAACTAAAATACTCACACTCGTTTCTTACCATTCCAAATTTAATGAACAATGTAATATATATTTTTATATTTTCCCACAATAGAAACACGGCCATACACGTAATGCAGTACTTTTTATCAGCAATTACTTTACACGGATATTAACCTAACAACTCGGGAAACATTTTTCTAGCATACAACTAGAAAAAGAATGGTTTAGATTGCCTTTATATGTGATATCGAAAGCAGTGGTAGCTGGCAGGCTACATTTTAAATAATTTATTAAATTCAATTTTTCTTATATACAGTTATTCAAGGCATTCCGAATCACTGGGAGTTCCGGGTCAGTCGACGGAATTTGTTAAAAAAATATTAAATAGTCTATGCATATTGTTAATTTGACCCGAGTTCTTTAAACATCAACACTTTTGCAGTTCGTGGCCGATTTTTCAAAGCTATGCGCTGGTTGATGGCAGTGAACAAGTCTTTTTTATTACCACACGTGAAATACGTAACATTTACCGTAATCGTAAAACAACTGCATCTCCGTAATTTGCGACCATTAACATGGTAATATGCAGGTATATTGAGACTTTCTTGGTGTTTATTTAATGCTGCTGATATAGACAACCTTTTGCAATCGCAGCAATGGCATTCTTGCCCATTTGTTGCAGAAAAACGTATAATAACAAACACATGTGTACTAGGGAGTTCCGGGTCAATAGACGATTGACACATTCTGAAGAGGGGGCATCTCTTACAACATTATCAAATCCAACTTTACCACCGATATTGTGATTTTTGCCTGATGTTAAATGGAGAATTTTTTTTATTTATAAACATTGACTGGCATTCCCAAACTTGAAACTTTTTATGAATGCGCGCATGTTATGTCCCCAGACTAGTAACGTCAACTGATATTGGTTAATGTTACTGGCCTATCCATAGAGAATGTACCAAGAGAACTTGCCTCTGGCTTTAGAGAGGTGCTTGATAATTGTGTGACTATCCATGCAGAACCTTATGGCGAACCAGCCCCTAGTCCCTCATCTTGGCCTAAGCAACACGAAGTTGGCAGTGGTGCCATTCTTCCATGCAATTACATAGACAGACCTTTGCCATTAACATTTGACAAGAAGCTTAGTCTGTTAACATACAGTTTCCAAAACAAAAGCAGGAAGTGCCTCAAGACAAATGTCTTATAAATAGAATAAGCATGATTGTATAAATTTTTTTAGTTTTTCTTGATGTTTATCAGTCTAGTCATGATACTTTGTATTGCGCTTTTCATTCAGATTTGCAGTATAAGACTTTGATATTTTATTGTTATTTTATTAGAATTTTGACATAACAGTTTATTTTTGACCTCATGTGACATAATACCATACACTGTTGTCTTGTTGTTGTTTGTTTGTTCTGCTGTGAAGTATGAGTAATTGTCGCAAAGTTTTACAAGTTAGTTGTCATTTTGACAGTTCAAAATGATGAAAAATATTATGTGACCCGGAACTCACAGAATTGACTCCTAACCACCGGACTTGGTGCATGTTGTTATGCTTCAAGTATTGCACAAGATCACAATGCTGCTGCATATGGTTAATATGAAAAACATTCCAGAGATATGTGTCTTTCAAAATATATTAAGGTTTGTTTTATTTGCACGATTATTACAATTGAGTCAGACGTTTTGTCGTTAGTGACCCGGAACTAGAATCTACCCGACAGTCTGTACATTAAAAGAACTTTCAGAATTGTTATTTTAAAAGGCCATACCTATTCAGCTAAATCGACTTATTTGTTCGGATAATGGGCTATGCATTTTAACTTTAAAGAATAAAAAGGTTTTATTTGTCTTTGTTGTTTCCGTCTTAATAAAGAAAGTGTATAGTGCTAAAAACGCGTAACATGGTTTATGTGATCAATCGTTGGAAAAGAAAAATACACGCCGGTATTGGTTGTTCACCGCTTAAACGTTATATTTGATAACATCTCCTTAATCTGTATGTTAATGCCAACACAATTATGTCACATATGGATGCAATAGCGTTATTACAATTAAAGGGACTCCACTGCGGTTTAGTTGTGAGGCACCCATAACGAGTTTTAAAATTGATATTTTCATGTTACCAACGATTTGGGGACATCAACACCTTGTGGTACCTTTATATGTCCTCTATCGATTTGACAATTTGTTTAAAATATGCGATTTATATGTTGATCGGGGAAAATGCTTTTCCTACATCAACACATATAACAATTTGTAAACAATGTATTGTGTGTGTATAACGTCATCAGACCGTAGGAGAGTCCCTTTAACAATAATTGACTTGTATACAACGCACATGTGTAACCTTGTACCTTTTAAATTTCTCAGATAAAACAAACAGACACATACTGTTGTTGTTTATTACATTTTGTTCAAGGCAACAGCCATAGCTGTTCGTTACTGCAAAATAGCGTTATATCGTGTTTAAATCAATGTCTTGTGATTACATACTTTTTACCATTAGAACACAAATTTAAATATCAAAACTATTATGTTCGACAATCAAAGTCTTGGTTCGAGCTCTACTTATTGTAAAAAGTTAATGACATATTTTGACACCTTATTAATACTGACATGTATTTTACGTTATCATTTGAGGCTTAATGCATGGGGTGCACTTATTACTTCATGTCACAAACATGTTCTAAGAATAAAACACGTGCTTGTTTTGTTAATGGGGAACCAACATAACATGTCTTTTTGTGCACATTGTAGCGTATATAATCTCTAATTGGCAGTTTACATTTTACCCATTTTTGTCATCACCGTATTATCCAACACATTTATTTAAACACTATTGACTTTTATTTTAGAGCTTGCATGCCTTTCCAAGAATATTAGCAAAATGTCTGTTCTTTGGCCTGTTTGTTAACGACATTGTGTCATCAGTTTGTTTATATGTTCATATATATGTATACATACTTCATGTTTAAATGGAAAAGCTTAATAATTTAAATTGGATACAGTGTTGGCCACGTGGTGCTTATGTTAATTTGTGATTGCAAAGATTGATAAAGTTGTCTAAATCGCCGATAAAAAATGAAAGGTTGGGCGTTAATAGATATTTGATATTGATAAAATGGTACGAAATAGATCGTAAAAAGATACAAAGTTGGGGTAAAGTTGCGGTCTGGTCCTGTGACAAAGAAAAAAATCTATGTGTTCTTGTTATCAACAATTATGAATCATCAACCATTATGGTACCATAATATATCCTGTTAAGGTCTTCAGCAAGTTTAATATTGCTATTTATCTATATGTCAGAAAAAAAGCATGGCAACGCAACGTTGGTTACAAGAACATATGGCGATTCAAAAATTTACTTTTTTTGTGTGTCACACGGCCAGACCACAGAGTAGTTCCTTTAAAGTATTTAGTACGACTTCAGTAACCTCGAGTGTAAACGCTGCCCTCATGTACAATAAATTATATGGCAGACTATCAATAAGTATGTAGAATATTAAGTATTGTTGACTTTTTTTCAGGTGACTTACGGTTTCATAAATATTGCAAAATTTTAAACGATTTTGCGGTACATTATTTATCTTATCTGATATGATTTTTTTATTACTCACCACTTCAGTTGTTATCTTAATTTATAACTTTATTATGTTTTTTCTGTATTACATCATAATTTTTGCATTGAATTTCCTAAAGAACTTTATCAAACAAAACACTTCAAACAGTTCAAGGAAGCGATGTGACATCAGCAATATTTTTAAAGCGCAACTCCGCAAACAAACATAATAGTGTGCTTTTACCTCAGCACTATTTATAAAACAAGTATAATAAATCGTTTTTTCCGTTTCGTGTGTCATTATAAATAAGTGAAATGCCGACGGTGGCCGAATATCAAAAGATAATTGACAGATATTCATAACTAAAAGAAATAAAGAAAGAAAATTACCGAATGCATGCGACGAAATTAATTATTTATTTTTTTGTTCGCAGAACACTAACATTTGTTTGGTTCATATAGTATTCTTATAACGAAGGAGCAGCGTATTAAGTACTCACATTTATGTAGAAGTCATATAATTTAAACAAATGCCACTTTAGAACTATTCAACAAGCCGTTTTAGCATTTTGCTCATTTGATTTTATAAACAAGACTAAATTGTTTATTCTATTCAGTTTTAATATAATTTTAAGATGCTAAGGTGACTTTTATTAAAACAATATTATGCGGTTGAAAATTAAAAATAATGGATAATATCTCAGCAAAGAAAAAGCTGAATTATTTTTTAAATAAAAATATATGTATCGTTCGTAAAACATTACATTGGTCCTTCTTTAATGACGGTATAGGTTGGTATTCGTTGGTTTGATTATAATGTTATGGACGTATCTATACGGTTACTAAGCATCCGCGTTTATAGACTATTTAGTAAGTAATGCAGATAAACGTTATTGAGAGACTTCCTCTTAATATATACTCATACCGCAGTTAATAAGTGTTCTTCTTCTTAGCCATTAAGGACGCGGCGCACGGGTTCGACACCAGGTCTGGGTAGTGCAATTGATGTTTTAGAGATGTGATATGTCAAATTTGACAGCATTCCTTTAAAAGCTATTTATAAATTGCAAGAGCTACCATGAAACAAACGTCCATATGTTGTTAAACAGGAGTCTTTAACACGACATAAATTTTACCTTTTAATGCAATTTGTATAATGTCGTGAACGTGGTATCAAAATGCTTAATAATACAGATGCATGCATTGACTTTATTAAATAGTAATAAAAAACAAACGAGTATATAATAAAATGTATTACAACAAATATAAAAATATATTACCTTTTTGTTTTGAACTTGATAACACAGTTTTCATATATATGTTGAGTTATCACAGAAAGGCAGCTCACCAATCAATGAAACAGTGCATATCAAATGTGATAATTCTAACTTCGGGAGCTGGTTATCGAACACGGGATACCTGAACCAGTTGTACACGTATTCGTCAGTGGATCCAGTTCGCTCTCAAAACAAGGGAAATTTAGCGGTGTAAAACATCACCCGAAAACACTTGAATTTAAGTATCAATATTGTAGAATAAAATGTAGCGTATCATAGAGTTTATTTCAAAATACATATAGCTATAAGCCAGGTGTACATAGTATTATACAACAAAATATATAATTTTACATATACAGTACAAATATCAGTACACATAAAAAACCTGGATTGGCTTGTGGTGAAGTAAATTTACATATTTTAAGGTAACTCGATCAAATTGACTTATACAATATAAATGGAAGAGATGTTCAAAGAAAAAATGCTGTAAACAATGTGGACAAGTCAAGTTTATGGGCACCATGACAAAATGGCCCGTACAAAAACACACAGAACATCACAAAACACGGAGTAAACAAAGACGCAACAGACATAAAGAAATAACTATTTTTT
>Ga0224511_10003520_pt1 | contig 11337 bp, 4 predicted proteins | sample SF_May12_sed_USG_2_FD_169988 | JGI IMG/M metagenome (GOLD analysis project Ga0224511, IMG submission 169988) | Sediment microbial communities from San Francisco Bay, California, United States - SF_May12_sed_USGS_8_1 | ecosystem: Environmental > Aquatic > Marine > Sediment | place: USA...
ATAGGCGTAAAACAGTCATTTACATAAGCGACATAATAACATCTATTACAGTCCATATTACTAGTTTTTCTGGGCATAAACTCAGCGGACAATATCAGGTCAACACTAGTTAAATCATATGATACTGTGTATGTTCTTTTCGTATGACGTCGTTTCCAATTTGTATTAGGTCATATCACGGCGATTGGTGTACTTAACCAGGAGTTCCACTGGTACGATCTTACCATGGCGGTATGTGTATCTTACCAGGAGTTCAACTGATTAGATAATAGCACGGCGCGCATTGTATCTATCTTACAAGCAGTTTCAATGATTATATCATTTCAATGCGGTCAGTCACCATTTCCCGCGATTCATGTTACCAAGCTTTTTACTCTAACTACAGCGGTCTGTTTCCACACACGAGACAGCTATGGAGCCTATTGAAGCCGACATAAAGTCGCTAATCATCACAGAGACATTTAGCTGATGACAGCATATAACCATATAAATCCTTTTGCATAACTTAAATATCTTGTGTTTTGCAATAATGCAGAGTATATTTTGTGACTGGTTAACATGTTGGTATCAGCTTGATCGGTATAAAGACAAGAATGCCCGATAGGCTATACAGGGGAACATTTGTTGAAGATCATGTGTACAGTGTACCATATATGTAAAACATCCTTTTTACTTTATGTTTAAAGTCATTTTTGCAACAACATGACGTCAGCAAGAGGCAGAACGCAGACAAGGTTCTTCATCGGAAGGACACCTCTTCACCCCAGCCAAGAGATGTTGCAGTTGTTTTCACGCCTTCTTGAAGCGTACGTTGCGTCTTCTCCACACCTTCTGCTTCATCACCGGCGCGTCCACCGACCAGCCCCAGTGAGAACACGCGCGCGTGTTAGTGAAGCACCTTAAGCTGCCGCTGGCAGCATGTCAATACAGACATTTTGTATCCAATTCTGTCAGCATGTCAATACAGACATTTTGTATCCACATTCTGTCAATCGTTAGCCTGGTTTAGTACTGTTTCAAGACATACGTAAACATTGACTGCTTACAGCGTGTTTTCACGGTATATTGTAGAAGATTACGCTTTGATGTTATGTATAATTTAGACAATGAGTTGTTTACCGACAGCAGTTACAATTCAGAGTTAATGTAAGAATTTCGGGACAGTTCTAATCAAGTAAGATATATAAGGTTAAATAAAGCACATTATTTATATTGTTTATGTAATAAAGTAAGCATGTTGTCTTACTCCCACACACATTTACCAACAGTAGTATAATCCTTGATTAATGTAACATCAAAATACAAGGTAGTTTCTTGCAATACGTCAATTCAATCAGTCGACTATATGACTAAAGGGAAACAACTGTCCCTATTAGTGTAAAAGATACCATTTGTACTTCACCACCAACATGTTGCTATACATGACAGTGTCTGTGTTTGTTATATGTGAGATATTGCATAATGTATGATATACGTATAGTATCTGATATTAAAGTATGTGTACATATAAACACTGGCTAATGTTTAATCAACTTGTTCTACTAAATTATATTCTTATGTTTTAATTGTATTGTTGATTTCTCACAGTATCTTCACTCTATTTCGCGTCAAGATTCTGATAGAAGGGAACTAACTCTAAAATGTAGATTTTCTAGTTCTCAGATATTGTGCATATCTTTTTTGTAACTGTTATTTTTATATAACTAAAATGTTTTCGTTTTCAATATGATGATCTTAATTCGTGTTACAAATAAGTATAAAAACTATAGTATTGTTATGAATGTGTAAATCAATGATTTTATATACAATGTTGAATAAATTGTGAAAGGTTATAAACGTCTTAAAAAGCTTCAGTTCTGACTTCTTCTCATAATAGTAATGAAAATGAACATAATAAACATAATAATGATAATAATAATTATCATCATCATCATCATCATCATCATCATCATCATCATCATCATCATCATCATCATGAATGTGATTAAACATGAAACGGCAAAAGCTTAAAGACTGAATATTTTTCATTTTATATTATATAAAGTAAATAACTATATACATGTATAACGATGAAACAATGCTGCACATAATGTCAATGTTTTTTTCTTTCTGTTTTTGCTGTTTTATATGTAAATTATTTTGAAATGCCACGTTTAAAATTAGACATGCATGCTTTGGTATAATTATTTTGTCCTCATTATATATTATAATTGCGAACTTATCAAATAATAAAAATATAAAAGTTTATATAAATGAGCTTTGCGCACATTTATAATTGTTTATTTATAAGAAGTATTTAATATTGCTGAATCATTGTTTTAAACAGTTTTTTTCTTCAATTCCTTTTTTTATTTTCAAAAACGTGTGTCTATTAGAATCAACCTTACTGATTCATGGATCTGGAAACCCTGACCCCAAGATAAGCAGTCTTCACAGTGCCCTACCCAGCTAACTTCATTGAGCAAACAAGGGCGGCAGGTCAAAAAATACTATCCTATTTTAAAGCTGTACCCTATGGTAAATTGTAAAATCATTTTATTTCGTGATCATACAACTACTCTTAATATGGTCACAGTGTAGCGAGAGTACCAGGATAGCCAGTGTAACCAAATACTGAACTAAGATTTGGCACAGTCGCTGCATATATGGATGTGGGTAAAGCAACCATTCATTGCAGTTCTTTTTTTAAATTAGATGCTATAATATGAAAGCCATATTTCTCCATTATATAATATTGCTGACCAATTATCGGACTAGATGATGGTGATTTGCATAGGCATGATTGACAAGTGAATACAATAGATGGCCCGACAAAGCTGGTCCGTCAATACGCTAATTTGTGCGGGCTGTCAATAGGTAAATTACTTGGATGAACCAGGGTATACACTGGGACAGTGTGAACTAGGCTTTATTAAAAAGTGACAAGGCTTCAAGTATGTTAGACTGGCCAATCTGGGTCAAGGGCCTATGGCCCAAGACCAAATGATCCCTTCTGTGGTACCGCCGTTCAAATCCTACTTTGACCATAAGTTTTATGATTGCATTGTATATTGATTTTGTCATTTTCAATATATTGGTCATCAAACCTTTTGTCATTAAAAGTTGTTTTCTTTGACAATTCTGTTGAATATAACACACTTAACATTCTTCAACATTATATAATGCCAAAAGTAAATACTGACTGCATATGGCGTCCACGCTATATTGTTGTTTTTTTTCCAAATATTTTATACGCAATTCATACATTTTATCATCCGCTGTAATGTAACTGCGCCTTAAGGCCGCTATTCCATGTTTCAGTATCGGGATCTTGATTAGTGTCCGGAAGAAATTATGCGGACGCCCTAGGGCATTCCAAGTTTTAGTATTTATAGAGTGACTTGACCCAGGTACGGGTTGGTTTGGTGTGACTTGACCTGTCACCTTCAGGAAACCTATTATTTTAACATTTATTTGTAGGTTGTTTTACAGTAAAAATCTCTTGGCAGACATATATATGGACTAGTTGGGCCACATACTTTACTATAGAAGAGACTTTCTGTAGCAGTTGTTTAAAATACTAAACACAAACCCAAAGTTCTTAATGTAAATGACAAGTTTTAATTCAAGAAATTCCATACCTTGATTCAAAGTTCCAAAACATATGTAGCAGATGAGTAGCATTCCGCCGATTGCATTGTAAAAATGTAGAAAATGCGTGTCATTCTCATTCTGTCAATTCTGCTTTCCAAAATTCCATCTTCTTTGTTCAATGTCCAAATATTTACTTCTATAGAACCTACTTACTAAAAGAAAACACAATAATCCATCAGCATTTTGTTTACAGCGAAGAGTTAAATAAATTTTAATCTGAAAAATTTCTTCTTGTTGTTTTGATATGAAAAAACAGGAATGATCCGGTTTGACAACTTTGATACTAAACGACGAAAAAAGATTTAATTGCAGCAAAGTATTTTAATAAGTTGCACTCTTGTAAGCACGGTTTGCATCCCTTGATAGCAAAAAGGTATAAACTTGAGTTGTTACTTTTGTTGTTCGTATATTTTTATGCGATAAATAGCCTATGGCCGTCATGACAGTATTCGTTTACGTGCGCTATTCAATGCACACATTAACTGGTGCGTATGTTAATCTATAATGCTTTAAAGTTAGATTTTTTTATTTCTTAAAACAAAATAAAATATAGAATCATTCATCGATAAAAATTACATAAACATTTTGACTTCAAATATGAGATCAATTTTTTCCACCTCGGTTCTTTGCCAATTTCTGATTGGAAAAGGTCCTTATTACCTCAAAAATTAATCGGCGAATGCGCTAAAACGGCGGGTACCAAACATTTTGATGGGAACGGGGATTTTTAAAACTGGTGCCTGTTCCAAAATGACCATATTTTTTCAGCTGCATCCATTGGCAAAAAATAGTCCAGTTGAGTGCCCTTAGTACATGTGTACTGGTGTGTTGCCGTAACTAGACTGTTTACGGCCGAGCCTGCGGCTGGGCCTACGGTCTATAATTACAAAAATATCATTGTATTATTATAATCATTTTTATTACACAAATTATTGTACTATTCATTACAAAAACAATGCTCTCAAAGAAAACTACAGACATCAAAGAGCAATCCATTAGAAGGGTGGAAAATATACAGATCACAGACTGATATGATCATTATCAATCCACAGATCTAAATTGGGGTTCGGTCAAACAAAGAAGGAGTAAACTAGGCCTTTAATTGTTTGCGTGTTTTGGCTTTATTTGAAAACATACTTAATTAAATGCAGTGGCGTGGTTGACCTTTTCAATTAAATTATGTTTAAAGCCGGAGCTGTTTTTTAATTTAACACAGCGCCGGCTGCTTCAAACACTTGTTTCTCAAGTTGTAATATATTTGCGTGAGGAATATTAAATGTGGCTTGGACATTTTTATAGAAAGGTGAGTAAATTCTTTTTCCTTTTCTTTATTATAATGGCATAACAATGTGTCTTTTTTAATTTCATATGTAGCTTGGCTCCAATCGGGATTCATTTAAACGGAGTTTTGACAGGATTGGTCGATTCCAATAAGTTATACATTCTGATGGGGTTTGGGCAGGGGTTGTTGTCTCCTATTGGTGGATTGATGGGGATTTGATGGGGTTTTACTGTCCGCCTCCCACTTACTTTTAAAATTTATGGGAATCCCCATAGGGATGCTAATTAACATTTTATTTTGTACATAAAAGTAAATCAATTTAAAATGCAAAAGTTCATAATGATTCGTTGATAAATAAAAAATAAAGTTTGCAAATAATCGGGATTTGCAAACTTAATCTGGACACTGTTCCGATAACAGTGTTGTTGTAAAACTGTAGGAGGAGCATGAACATGTTGTAACAGGAATATAGCTACCATTTGGACGTTTGTGATTTAAAAGCGAGTTTTACGGACATGCCCGTGGTTTGGTTAATTTAAACTTATTTATTTAAGGTCGATTGCGAAACAGGTTATCCCATCTTATATTAATCACTCTTGACCGCTTATTCCAGATGGTATCCATCTCTTTTTTTGAATGAGGTTTGAGAGGAGAGAGAAGCCAGACCTGTCCTTATATGCTGAGCGCTAAGCAAGGAAGCATCTGGTAACATTTTTATAACGTCTTTGGTATGACGCGGGAATCGAACCCACGACCTTCCGCTCACGGGGCGAACGCTCTAACTACTGAGCCATCGCTGCGGTTTGGTTAAAAGAAACACACACGCAAACTTTCTTCCAAATACAAATGTAATATTTTATTGCCACTTACTAATATTTCCAGTGCAGCCAAACCATTCCTATGGTTCCTGAGGGCTTTCCCTTTCATCAGTTTAATATTACTTATTACAGCTGGTGTTTAGTGCCTGTGTGGCGGCTGTAAAAAGTCGCCCCGTACTACATCATTGTGTAGTCATGTTTTCTGGTCCTCAAGGATCATGGAGTGTACATGTATGTTGTTTAGATTTGAAAATGGAGTTCCGGTCATGCGCTAGGGGGTGTCAGTGGTGTGGCATCATTCATTACTACTGATGAACAGCTTGAATAAAACCGAGGCTGCTGTTTTCTCGTGCAGGCTATGCTTCCTGAAGCCTTTCCCTTTCATCTATTTAATCTAAATAATCCATCAATTGACTATTCTTTTTAACTTTTTCATTTGTTGATCTGAAATGATTTTCCTAAAACTTGTGAATAATGCGGCAGTAATAACTCAGCAATACTGTCGTTTGTAATTTAAAGGTTCGACTTCAACTCTGCACCCATTCTAAAACAGAAGACAGGGTCGACGTTCACAGTTCACAATGGCGACACAAATAGAAGGCCAGAATGAAAAAAACTTCTTGCTTTTGTATAGACTCGTTTTGGACTCTACACGTGTACTGAGAGCCAAGTTTGACTCATTCATACCTTCCGGAACAGCATTAGGAAAATGGCTGCCAAGTGACAAAGACTTGAAGAAGGCTAAACTGACAGAAAAACAAATAAGACTCATGAAGAAGTATTCAAGCTCAGAAAAGTTCGATGTATCAATGTTGGTTTCTCTCTTGCGCCACTTTTGCATGAAAGCTGACAAAAACCACCCACTGTGGGACGAGACAGACAACAGCAAAATACCTCCATCAATATGTGACGATATTGCCAATATTGTTCGTATAAGGAATCTCAGAAACCAGGTTTGTGCTTTATGTTGCATTTAGATATTGTGAGCATATCATCATGCTTAAACCTTCGAATCCTTGTGAATTATTTTGTAAACTGACCTTCTTTTGACATGGGAAACACAAATGAAATACAGGTAAGTGAATTTAAATTCGCGGAGACCACATACTTTCGAGATATGTCGAAAAACAAATCATTTCGAGAAATTAAAACACCATGTCGTATTTCAGACAAATATTAACGTTGTAAGGTCTATAATTATATAAAGGCGACATTTCAGATAATAGCGGATATGAAACTTTCGCAAAAATATGAGTTCGCGAGCGAGTATCCTCTCGAATATGAGCGAACATTAATCTCACGCGAATATTATGTGATTTACAGTAGGTAAAATTCACATAATCGTCATATTAAATTCCTTGCATCGTGTTAACGGTTTTTAATTGTCGATTATATCAGTATTGTTCCTAATAGCTCCTCTGTGAAGGATATAAACTAAAATCATGTTTCGAAAGGTTTTATTGTGCCTTTTTAATGCAAAACAAAACGATGTCGATCATCGTGACCATACACTACTCAAGAAACAAAACAAAATGGCCTGAACGATAGCTTAAGCCCGCGCCCACTGAACAAAAGATAAAGTAAAAAGACTACAAATCGAGAGTGTGTACATTGAACATATAAGTCAATAACTTTGTATCGTCTTTTTTTTTGCTTAATATCAAAAACTTTAAACGATGACTATACAAAATAGTTCATTTGGACGTATGATACTATACACATTTTAAAGGCAAGATGAACAACCTTAGATAATATTACTTAATGCATTTTCTCAGTAATCTCAGTGACGTATTTTAGTCAATCAAAACCAGTCAAAAGACAATCAAAAGACACACGTGGTAAACGCACTGCGTTCTTTATTATTAATAATTATCAAAAATAATTTATACGCGGTTCCTTGCTAAAACCAGTAACCATAGCCCTATATTACTAGATGAGCCACGCGCCGACTGCTGATCTACATGACAAGGAATTCAATGCACAATGGAGTATGTTAACAAAGGTAAGTAAATAAATGGTTTTCCTATTAAATACTGTTTTATAACATATATACAACAACAACAACAACAACAACAACAACAACATCATCAGCAGCAGCAATGACGACGACTATTAAAACAACAACAACAACAACAACAAAACAAATAGCTTCTGACTCACATTTCTAATGATCAAAAGGAGCAAATGTTGTGTGTTTGGTTGTAGGCCATGGTGTCGCTTGGTGCACCGTGTGGTTTGTCAAATCTAACAAATGAAGTAAATGTTCTCAAGACGAAGTCGCTGGATCTTTTCACTCCAAAAATGCAAAACCTGAGAGGTTCGTTATTCTTTTAATCATGCTAAAATACCGAGTAATATTTTTGTTTAATGTATTAAATATAGCTTTGAGTCTGTTTTCATTACGTATATTAAAGGGAATAAATCTTTTTTTGACTTTAGTTATATATGATTTTGTCCTTGTAGATGCAACCATCCGTTTTCTGAAGATCAGGGCAGACAAATACTTTGTCAAGACGAAAAAATACAACGAGGCTAGAGAGACGCTTGCAGAAAAACACATTGTAGTTTTAACGGGTCATCCCGGTGAAGGAAAGACCGCAATGGCTGCCAATCTCGCCCTTGAAGGCGGTCTTAGGCCAGAAAACTGCATCAAACTGGAAAGCGCGCGTGATTGGGAAGATGTCAACTGGTCTCTGCGCTGCTTTTCCACAGTAATCATAGACGACATCTTTGGTGGAGTATCGCTAGACCATGAACGTTTGTCAGATTGGAAGCGAGTTTTGAACGATATTGAACAACGGGCACAAACCAAAGAACTGAAAGTGATAATTACGTCTAGACGTAACATTATTGAAGAAGCAAATGAGGATATGGATAAAACCACGATGTTCGATAAAAACAATGTTCACCTGGACTCAAGGTTTTTGACAGCAAACGAAATGAAGCAAATATTGAAAGCCATTTTGGACAGAAATGATATTAAGGAAGATGTCGATTTGGATGATTGCGTTGCAAAAGCACGAGGCGTATTAAACTTTCGTTTGGGCGAGAGAGCAGAAATTGTCTTTGGATTTCCTGAGTGTGCTGTGCTCTTTGCCACTGAAACATTAATCATACATGGTCCTGACTTCTTTAAAAGACCAGAGTGCCACTTTAAAGGATATATTGAGCAGTTGTATAAGTCTAAGGACATTGACCAGTTTTACAAGTTTATTGCATTAGTTGTCGTTTGGGCACAGAAAGACCAGAAAATCAACGAAACCGATCTGAAAAACACAAAAAACGTTTCATCACATATACAAGACGTTGCCGACTGCTTTGGAATTGAAATTGACCATAAATTTGTAGAAACATTGAAGTGCGCATTTAAGGCCTACACTACATATTTATTGATGTTTATAAACAGCTCAGGTGAATATGTGTTCACTCACAATTTAATCGGCGAAATGGTAGGGGTTGTGTTAGGGAAGCACAAGCCGCAGGAATGTATTAGGCTGAGTCAAAGAGATTTTCTCATGGAACGTCTGACAGTCTCGGACAATGACGAAAGGGAAGACATTGAAATAAAAGTTGTTATTCCAAGCCGAATGTACCCCGAATTATGCGAGAAATTGACCAAGATGATATTCCGGGATGGATGCAACAAAATTGAACATACTTATTGCAACGTGGTAGATATTGACGTCAACTTACTAAACCATGATGCGTTCTCGACAAAAAACTTTGTGAATGAGTTCATGAAATATATTTTAGATAGCAATTTATTAACGAAATTGTTAAATGATTTACGGCACTATACCTTTCTCGAAAACACGAACATGCCTATGTTTGTATTAGACTACATTCTAAGAAATGAGCGATTGGTTCTTGCAGAGCAAATCATTGTGAATATTAAAGTGCTATTGATGCAAGATACTCAAGTATCAGGTGATTCAATTTGTACCGTTATGCGCAAGCTCCCATCACTGCTGGAACAACTTTTAGACTCTGGTAGAGCTGAATCTAATAGTGAGTGCTTGCGTAATAGTTCGGACGGTAGCTTTTCGTATCCGCTCATTGTAGCAACTAGCGAAAACTTGACAGAATCAGTCAGTTGTTTACTAAGACATGGTGCTGAACCTAACAAAGCGGACAGCAAAGGCGAAACAGCTCTCCATTACGCTGTCAAAATTGGGAATCAAATGATATATGAGGAACTTGTACGATACGGCGCCAATGAGAACTTGTTGGACTCAGCACTTCACTATGCAGTAAGAAATAGACAACACGCAAGATTGTTGGATTTGGTCAATCTTAAAGATAATATAAATATCATCAACAAAAAAGGAAAAACACCATTACACTTAGCAGCATCTAGAGGAAACTTAGAATCAGTCAGCATACTTTTGAGTAATGGAGCAGATGCGAACATTGTGGACAATGCGAAGAACACTGCACTGCACCTTGCTGTCAGGAAGGGAAACAGAGAGAACTTGGAAGCACACAAATTGGCAGCGAATGAAGGGCAACATGAGGTCATTGAGATGCTACTGAACGGCAAGGCAGACGTCAACGCCAAAAACAGCGATGGGGAAACGCCTTTACATCTTGCAGCATACAACGGATGCAAGGATGCAGTGAACATTCTTTTACAAAGCGGGGCTGATGTGAACATTATGAACAATAAAGGTTGGACAGCGCTTCATTTGGCAGCGAGAAAAGGGCACTGTGTAATAATTGAGGAGCTGGTGATCGGCAAGGGAGACGTCAATGCCAAGACCATTCATGGGAATACATCTTTACACCTGGCAGCATCCAACGGATATACAGATGCGGTGTACATGCTTTTAAAAGGAGGCGCTGATTCGAATGTTATGAACAATGAAAACTGTACAGCGCTTCATTTTGCAGCGAGAAAAGGACACTGTGAGATAATTGAGGAGCTACTGAGTAGCAAGGCAGATGTAAACGCAAAGAATAGCAATGGGGATACACCTTTGCACGATGCAGCATGCAGCGGTTATACAGATGCAGTAAACATGCTTTTAAAAAGCGCTGCTGATGTGAATATTACAAACAAAGACAACTGGACAGCTCTACATTATGCAGCGAGTAAAGGGCACTGTGAAGTAATTAAGGAGCTAATGAAAAGCAAGGCAAATGTCAACGCAAAGAACAGCGATGGGGATGCACCTTTACACCAGGCAGCATACAATGGATACAAGGATGCAGTGAACATGCTTTTAAAAAGCGGTGCTGATGTGAACATTGAAAACAAAAGATATTATACAGCGCTACATCTGGCAACGAGTAATAGACACTGTGATGTAATTGAGGAACTGCTGAACAGCAAGGCAGACGTCAACGCACAGGACAGCGTAATGAATACGCCTTTACACGTTGCAGCATGCAACGGATATACAGATGCGATTAATATGCTTTTAAAAAGAGGCGCTGATTTGAACATAATGAACACTGATAAGTGTACAGCGCTTCACCTAGCAGCAAGTAAAGGGAACTGTGAGGCAATTGAGGAGCTGCTAAACAGCAAGGCAGACGTCAACGCCAAGGACAGCGTAATGAATACGCCTTTGCACCTGGCAGCATACAACGGATATACAGATG
>Ga0224511_10003521_pt1 | contig 11336 bp, 10 predicted proteins | sample SF_May12_sed_USG_2_FD_169988 | JGI IMG/M metagenome (GOLD analysis project Ga0224511, IMG submission 169988) | Sediment microbial communities from San Francisco Bay, California, United States - SF_May12_sed_USGS_8_1 | ecosystem: Environmental > Aquatic > Marine > Sediment | place: USA...
AGGTACATTTCAGTAGAGCAAGTATACACAAAGAAATGAGAAGTTGAAAAGTACCACTAAAAATACTGAAAAACGCTGGTTTTGACGTCGAAAACGACGTCATTTCGGGTGTCCTGTTCCACCTTAAGGCAATTCAACAGTTAAATGTCTCGTTTAAGCTATACAGTAGAATATACTAAACTTAAGGCTTGCTGTTAAACCATTTTCATTTGACCGCCTATGCGATGCATGTGAACGACTGCATTGCATGCTGTTATCGAGTTTCATACCAATGTTTTCGGTTAATGATAAGTAGTAATAAGTTGTATCCCTTAAAATCACATCTAATTGTTTGTAGGGTGAGTGAGTGAGTGAGTGAGTGAGTGAGTGAGTGATAGAGTGAATTTATTGAATGTATTAATGACTGAATGACTGAATGACTGGATGGATGGATGGATGGATGGATGGATGGATGGATGGATGGATGGATGGATGGATGGACGGACGGACGGACGGACGGACGGACGGATGAACGGACGGGCTGCAGAAGGACGGACGAACTAACGAAAATTATGGTAGTGTTTTGAACTAGAACTTTGCAAATACACATAAGTAATAAAAGTCGCAACAGCAAATACATGTTTGTTGGAGTTTTGGCCTTTATTGAGTATAAATGTACGAATTCAGAGATAAGACTTATATGTGACACAACAAATACACAATAACGTATTTGATACACCTAAGTAAGCATTTAAATAAAATGCAGTTTATACATGTATAAAGCAAAGAAATACATAAAACATACAATCAACAACAATTTAAATTCTTTTAGGAGTTATAATACATAAATGAATAAAATGTACAATATATATAATAACCAGTAATACTTCAAATACACTGAAAAACATACTTCAAACCTTGAATAATATATTAAAACATCAATTAAAATGTAACTTTTTAAATGTCATATACGAGTATCAACTGAAATCAACCGAACCTCTAGCGCCATTCGTAAACGCAATCAACGTAACTGTGCAAGACTTTGACTTGTCAACAATGTTCATTTTATCGTTTCAAGTATTTTCTATTTGCCTTCTATTTGATGTTTAACTGTAATATTAATCACACATAAGCAACTACACACAAACAAAGACGTCTAAATAATATGATTTTTCACACGTGTAAGATCCTCGTTTGTGAAACATTAACGTTACCGTGAATGGCTTTGCAATATAGCATGGAAACATATGTATCTACATAGCTTCAAAACTTCTGTTACTGACACGGTTCAAAGGATCTTGGCTAGGTTGCATGTCCATAACTGCATATTCTGCAGACGAAACGCCGTTTATTTCTTGCATTTTCACGTTTTGAGGATTGTTTGATCCAGTCGCGATAAAAGTGGCTTCATTACCATCATCGTACGGCGTTCCTGAGATCTTCGAATTCTTGACTCTCATAAAGACGTAGACCGTAATAAGAACCAAGACAAAAGCACCGAAGACGCCCACGACTGAACCTATGATAACGACCGTTTTCGAGGACTTTTGTGTGTCGTTAGATCCAGAAGTGTCGAGTTTTGTCGTCGAAGTTTCAACTGTACTGGCTAAAGGGGTGATTGGTTTGGTTGAAGAGGACATATTTACCGCCACCACGGAAGTTGATAAGGACGCGGTGGTAGACATGACACTGTTGTTAGGGCTATTGTTATTGATACTAGTAGGATTGACGACAGTGGCGGTCAATGTGTGGTTTGAAGATATAGTTGAAACAGTGCTTGTTATGTTTTGTTTTCCGTCGGTGTGCGTAGGGGGAGCAGATGAAGATGATATGTTTGGCTGCAATGAAGACGGAACAAGCGGTATCTTAATAGTTGTCCTGTTAGAAATTGCTGTATGGTTTGAAGATGGCTTTGTCGTTGTTTGTTGTATTTCTGTTGTGGAATGCTGAGTGTTGTTTACTGACGAGGTTGTTGTTGCGGGTTTCGGCGTTTTTTGGTGTGTGTCAGTTGTGTTAACTGACGAGGTTATTGCTGCTGGTGCCGATGTCGTTTCTGCCTGTGGTGTAGAGGAAGTGGGAGAGGTCTTTCTTGTAGCGACCGATGACGAGGTTATGGTTTCTGCAACATGTAGTAAAATAAGTGTTTACCGCATTGCCGCAATAAAACTGCAGTTATATGTTCTAATAAAGACATTTGGGTTGATGTGAAATTGTTTGTTAAATAAAATAAGATTTTTTTAAATATGAATGTTTGCATAGTATTTAAAAAAATTAATCATATCATATCCAAAAACATGAAAATCGAATAATTTGGTCCGGTCCTGTGTATTCCATGAAACCCATTGTGAACTCTTCCATCCGCCATGCTGTATCCCAGTGTCGCCGTTGCAAGCAAAGGAGAAAATTGCATATAAAATGACTTACATTTAAGTAGATATGAGCATGAAATATTCAATATTCAAAAGGTGTGTTTTGTGACACTAGTTGAAAACCAAATGGTATCTTTGATAAACCAACTGTTCAAAATGCAAATCAGATGATGGGAAATAAGACCATGATTTGTTTTGCATTTTGATAGAAACAAGTGCAGCTATTACTCTACCTACCGAATCTCAAAATAAGCAGCTAAAATACATTACCCTTCATACTTACGTATTTGTGTACACCGTGGTTGTGTAAAGGACCAACTTCCGTTTGCCAAACATTGCGTCATATTGTCGCCATCGAGTTTGAAACCTATATTACACGTAAACATTGCATCGGACCCGAATGTTGTAGCGGTATAAGTTGCATTTCCATTTGAAAGTAGTGGCGGAATTCCACAATCTTCCAAAGCACAAGAAGCGTTCTGATTGGCCCACGTGCCAGTATCGGTGCAGTACGTGGTGTCATTTCCAACCAGGTTGTAACCCGTGTTGCATGTGTATGTGGCAATAGAATACAGCGTTGTTGAATTGAAAGTTACGTTTCCGTTTGGTAGAGGTGTAGGATCCTTGCAATCTAGAAACCGTTTAATAATTGACCTTAAATTTATATACTATTCGCCAATATGAGGACAAAACACTTGTTTAATAATGTTTTGATTCAAATGCAAGTTCCCTACAAAGTTTCACCTTACTATATCCCGCTTACTTAAAATAGATTACTAAAATTCATTCATCCCTTTTTATTAAAAGAAAAGCGTACTATTTAAAACACTCATATAAATAATTTACTAGCCTAACTACAAAAACTTAACCAAAAAGAAAGTAATGAATGTTAAAAGTTATGAACCTACCGACTTGAACACAAGTTGTGTGAACGGCACTCCACTGACCACTGGCCAAACATTCAATCGTGTTGTTACCCGATAACTGGTAGCCTTTGCTGCATGAATATGTGACCACGGTGCGGTAGAAGGTCGATGACGTGTCAGAGGTGGCATGTCCAACCTCAGGTGCGACGCCACAGTCTGAACAAACGCAATGATCAAATATTTACTAGTATTTGACTTGGAAAACGTATATAAAATGTGCTTATCGAAACAATTATCTGATGTTATAAATTGAAGAGATTCTCAAAGAAGAAATGTTGTAAACAATGTAGATATGTCAAGTGTAAGGGATAGCCCGTACATATCTGAGTTACTCAAAACTTATTCTCAATCATTTACATTCAAACATGACGTGTTTTCTTACCAACAGGTATACAGGAGACAGTTAGGCTGGACCACACTCCACTTGGTAGGCACTGTATTGTACGGTTTCCAGTCATATTGTATCCAGAATCACACGAGTACCTAGCCAGAGACGGGTAAACGGTATTTGCGGCGTTCACTGTCCCATTTGAAATCACTGGAGGCGTCCCGCAGTCTAAATGAATGATAATACAGTGTCTTTAATCTTGTATATAAAAGCAGAAACGAATATGTATACTTACTCTTAAATTAAAAGAAGTATAATTAAGTGCATATCTATTCGCATCATATGACAAATGACTTATTATTGTCATCAGACAACATATTGCATTAATATTAAAACGCATAATACAATTAATATAGGTCACATTTTCATTTTTAGTATGGGTATATTTAACTAATCTTACCTAATGGCATACATGTTGCAGCAATCTGTGTCCAGTTTCCAGACTTAGAACACTGAATGGTGCTGTTTCCGGACATGTTGTAACCCGGATGACAAGTGTATGAAACCGTGGCTGGAACGGTCGATGTGTCGGGGGCATTGGCGTCGGCATTGGGCAGAGTGGGGACTTGGCCACAGTCTATAAACATTTGAAATATAGAATTATCGTTTGTTGTTTGTTCAATTATTATCTTAGCTATACACAAATTATATATCTGTACTCACCAATCAAACTGCAAGACGCTGTTAGGGTTGACCAATTGCCGGTGCTTTGACATGTAACAGTGGGATTACCAGACAAACTGTAACCATGGTTACATGTGTAGGTTGCCTTTGACAAGTAGGTCGTGTTCAATACACTGCTGGTGCCGTTCATCAAATCAGGTTGTTTCCCACAGTCTAAAACAAAAGCGATGTTGTGTAAACTGACTGAAATTATGAGCAAATGTCAAAGCTTTGTTATGCATCACATTAACCTATACTGAATTCATTCGAAATGTTTATATATGAACACTTGTTTAGAATAAATAACCACCAATAAACTAATATAATCCTACAATTGCCATAAAGCCAGATAATGCCGTGTGTTGTTAACGTGTAAGATGCTTACCAACAGGCCTGCAGTGAACCAACACTGGCGACCAGTTGCCGTCACTCTGACACTCAACCGTTGCGTTTCCTGAGAGGACGTAACCGATGTTGCACGAGATTTGCGTGCTAGTCGGGAACGTTGTCAGTGGACTGTCTACCTTTCCGTTGGCTATCGAGGGTGCTCTCTTGCAATCTTTAATGTGTGTAATTAAGTTTATTAGTACTTTGATTTAAAAAGGCGGCTCATCATATTTGGTTTATACATACAAACCAAAACAAACTCTAAAACAATTTCATGTTAAATGTTTGTTACAACTTGTTCTTTGTGATTTTGTTTTTTGTTGTGCTGACTGTGTTTGTGTTTCTGTACAGACCATTTTGTTATGGTGCCTTTAAAATTGGCCTGTCTGCTTTCTATACAACATTTGTTTCTTTGAACAACTATTTAATTTATATTATGTTTTAATTTAGGCATACACTTTGTAAGAAAAAAAGCGAAAATATCAGGTTACCAATAAGCAGTGCTCGACGTCTTACCTACTGGGTTGCACCTGGACTTAGTTGATGTCCATTGTCCATTCGCTTGGCACTGGATAGGAATAGTACTGGATATAGTGTACCCCGTGTCACATTTTGGGGTGGCCTCGGATAAGTATTGCGTTGATGTTTTCACATATGAGCCGTTCGTCAATATTGGGGGCTGACCACAGTCTGAAATATCAAAAGCAAAAGGTAAACAACACTTGAAAACTTTTAATTTCATAAATGTATCTACTTTAAAATATTTTTTTCGACGGATTTCGCATTGTTATGTACGGCTACTGCTGTGTACTACGGATGAATGTGCGAAATAACTTAAGTTATATATTCATTACTTACCAACGGGCACGCATGTTGTCGTCGATTCTGACCATGTTCCGTTACTTTGACAACTAATGTTTTTGTTTCCGTGAAGGTCATAACCATGGGCGCATGAATATTCAGCAGATGATGAAAATTTCGTACTTAAAAAACTGGCTGATCCGTTCTGTACTTGCGGAACTGGACCACAGTCTGTAATAAACATGATTATTTTTTTCTCTTATTGACCTTATGAACCACTTGATAATATATTTCTAACTAATTCAATGAATGTTTGTATTAAAGCTGATTCGTTCAATATTGCATTTTGAGGTATCATATGAAAACTATATTATTTACCTGAAAAGAACATTTTTAACGCAATTTATTATAATTTAGTTATTCGTTCGTCGAAAATTTAACCCTGTGATAAATGCAGTATATTTCTCCCAACCGTTTTGGATAAAACTCAATATCCAGTAATCCAGTTCCATTACATATCGCCGGTAAGTGCAGTTGATTAGGTGACGTCATTTCTTATGTAGTTAGTAATTAATTAACATTTTGTAAAGTCGAGCGCGCGGGTTGAATTCCCGACTTGGAACCTAATATGTTTCTTTGGTATTTTTTGCATGTTTATACTATTCGAATGAAAAAAAGTTTCAATTACCTTTAAAAGTTAGTTAAATCATTTTAAAACCTAGTGAATTTTAGCTCAAATATTGCAAGAAGCAGCTTAAACATTACTTTTGTACATTACATTAATATAAGAAAACCATTCTCGTTCGACAGCGTTAACTTTGTTATAAGCTTTTTTGCAGTCAATTATTGCTTACCTAATGGCATACACGTTGCAGTGACCTGTGTCCAGTTTCCAGACTTAGAACACTGAATGGTGCTGTTTCCGGACATGTTGTAACCCGGATGACAAGTGTATGAAACGGTGGCTGGAACGGTCGATGTGTCGGGGGTATTGGCGTCAGCATTAGGCAGAGACGGGACTTGGCCACAGTCTATTTTGAGAAATAATGTGCATGTACTTATTTATGTATAATGATGATATTCTCTACGCTACCAGTGGGATGCTGGAGTTGATTATGTACATTTCTTTTTAATATAGCAATATAAATTTAACTTAACCTGCTTGCCAGTTTTAAGATTTAGAATGGTTGATCCAATTAGGGAGCTATTAACTTAATATAATTTAATAACTAAATGGATATCAGTTTTGTAAGAAGGGAAACTACTCCACGATAATTGGTTTCTTATGTACAGAGTGAATGTTAAAAATAATAGTAACATTATTAAGAGCACTTCTGAAACTTATATCTAGCTAAATCTGTTTAATCAGCAAACCCTATTTTACATGTATCGAATGATAGATAGTGATATGACATACTGTTAAAATGATGACCTTGATAATATTGAGATACCAAAATTTTATATAACACAAGCGACCCACAATAATATCTTTACACCTAAACGTTGCAAATAAATTATGAGTCACATCAGAAACATATAATAAGTAGAGGCTAAGTCACTTTGCCTTAATTTATGTGTGCATCTAAAATGCTGTGTTCGTAAAAACATGCATATTAAGTAGGGTTGATTAGGTTGTTTTTAAAACAACTACCTGACAAAAATCCATGTAAAAATTATTATAAATAAGAAAAACAGAATAAAGATATATTACAAACGAAAAGGGGTTTGTTTTAACAAATAATGGAGAATGTTAATTTACTATAGGTCTACACTACAGATCAACTGTCCCTTTTTAACTCTAAATCATTTTTACATCCCGAATTCAAAGGGCTTACCAATAAGTGTGCATGTAGCCTGCAACAAGGACCATGTGCCATTGCTGAGGCACTGAACGGTATCCGCGCCAGACAGAGTGTAACCGGTGTTGCAGGTATATGATGCCTTGGCCGTGTACGTCGTGTTAGGGGCGTGGTTGGAGCCATGTTGCAAGGCAGGAGGCGGGCCGCAAACTTACAAGTACATAAATATGCTATAACGACTCTCTGTCATATTATCAACAATTGTTCATGTTTAATGTATACATAAATATTTTTATATTTAATGATTAATGACTCAAAATCTATCTTAAAAGACATATTGCCATACTGACTCTAACTTTAATAACTATTAATATGACCGTTTTACAGATACTAATTCCTAAAATCAGTGTATAAATCCCACAGAACATACACATACCAACTGGTTGGCAAGTGGCTTGGACAGTTGACCAATGCCCAGTGCTAAGACACGATATGTTGGCGCTGCCTGTCAGATTGAAACCCGTGTTGCAGGTCACCACCCCGACATTTGGGTAAGTCGTCATTGGTGCGTTGACAAAACCGTTGGAAATCAGCGGCGGGGTCTTGCAATCTTTGAAACAATTGAATATGTTATGCATTGCTTATTATTTACACAATTTATAATTTTTATATATAATTCCTTTCGAGAAATAATACGTAATTTATTTATAGGACTTCGTGTCCGTAATTTTTTAACATAAGGATAATGATAATATGCATCACTTGAACCTATCAAACAATCACTTAATGTCCGAAATCTCAGAACATTGACCATACCGACGGGGTCACAGGAAGCCGTGCTCGCTGACCAATTGCCAGAAGCCTGGCACACAAGGGTGGCATTGCCTGACAGTGTGTATCCTGTGTTGCACTGGGCCGTAGCCGTTGATTTGAACGTTGTAGACGTGGATCTAAAGATGCCGTCATGGAGGGTAGGCAGAGATCCACAGTCTGAAAGAAGGATGCATGGTCCAACATGTACGGATATTGTCATATGTATGTCATCATTATGTGTGTACTGTTGTACATTAGGGATAAATGCATAACGCAGTATTAAAATGAGTCTAAAATATTTTTCAATAAGGTCCGGGATAAATTATGTAGAATTACATGTATATTAATACGAAAATATCACGATTAAAATACATTTTAGTTAAATGGCAGTGAATCCATACCAACAGGATTGCAGGTCGCCTGGTTCGCAGACCACTTCCCACTAGCTTGGCACGTTATATTTTGATTGCCTGTCAATGTATACCCAGTGTCACAGTGCGCTGTAGCCGTAGCAAGATACTTCGTAGATGTTACTTGGTAACTTCCGTTTGTAAGAGATGGTGTTGTGTGTCCGCAGTCTGAAATACGCATTGATAATTATAATAATATTACTAGAATGTTTTTAAATAAATTTATTGTTGAGCTCAGTAAATAAATGCTACAAAGAAACGATATTATTGAAACACAGCAAACTATTCTGTTAAACCTAAACGACGCTTCACTCACCAACTGGGATACACGTTGCATTTCTTGGAGACCAATGCCCAGTGGTTAGACACTCTATGGTTTGGTTGCCGGACAAGTTATATCCCGAATTACATGTGTAGACGGCCGTCGACGGATACTTCGAAGATGTTGAATTAAATACACCGTCTGACAGAGGAGTGATAGTTCCGCAATCTGTTTTATGAACACAATGCTTAAAACATTAAAAGAAAATACATAACATTGTAAATTAATCAAACAGAAATGCACATGAGCAAGTTTTACAAGAAAAATATCAATCGGAAAAGAGCTACACCAAACTTGACCGAGATGATGCAGAAACATGAAACGTATGATACCTAAAAGTGACAGATGCGGTTTGTTATTAACAAATACATAGAATACATTAAACGCATAGGCTGTGATTTTCGTTTTCAGACATACCTTTGGGATCGCATCTCGCCTGTTGAGCTGTCCATGTTTTGTTGGCTTGACATGTCACCGTTGAAGATCCCTTCAGGTCGTATCCAGGATCACAGTGCGCCGTGGCCGTGGATAGATACGTTGTAGATGTGACACTATAAGACCCGTGTGAGGTAGTAGGCACGTGTCCACAATCTGATAGTGATTTAATAAAATTCATGAATCATTCATTACATAAAGACACACTATATACAAATACGTTATTAGAAGACTTAAGGTATAAACAATGTTACGCGCATAAAGTCTTATCAAACTTGTTTATTTAAATAAAGCGTGAAACGTACATTTTGTCCAAGTGTACATGTACATTATTATGATTAGTAGTAGTAGAAGTAGTAGTGGTAGTAGTATTAGTATTATTATTATTATTATTATTTTCCATATTGCTGCTAATATTATTTTACCGACAAGTGTACACGTCGCTTGATTACGCGTCCACTCTCCATTGGCTTGACACGTCACTGTGTTGTGACCAGTCAAGTCATATCCAGTAGCGCAGTTCGCTGTCGCCGAAGAACCGAACGTTGTGGATGCACCTTGATAGGAGCCATGTGTTAGAGATGGTCTGCTGCCACAGTCTAGATAATAAACAAATAAACAGTGTAGATCCCAGGTTTTAGGAATTCAATACTTGTATTGAACTTCAATTGGAGGTTAATTTGCGATATGCAAAGGAAACTGATAAATTAAAAACAAATACAAACATTGCAAAAGCAATACAAGTAACAGTTGCCACGCACCAACAGGATTACAGACCGCTTGCGATTCAGACCACGTTCTGTTTGCCTGACAGGTTATTGTTGTAATTCCAGAAATGTTATATCCACCATTGCAATGAGCTGTTGCCGTGACAGGGAATTTAGTAGATGCAGAATTGAATGACCCATTCTGTATTGAAGGCAAGCTTCCGCAATCTTTATAAGAAGAAAAGAGAATTCAATACGTTCTATACATAGAAAAATATTCAAATATATATCAAAGGTCAAATAGTTTAATATAAGTATTCATATGCAGGGGTATTAACCTGACAAAATCCTGACAATGTACCTCAAATTATATAACAGTTCTTAACTTAGGTGAGTATGCAAATTAATTATAAATGTGACCATACCAACTGGGTTACACGAGGCCCGTCCACTCGACCAATGTCCGCTAGTTTGACACTGTACCGTGCTGCTCCCCGTCAGCGTATATCCAGGATCGCACGTATAACCAACCGTTGTTGGAAATGTCGTGGAGTTAGAGTTGGGATGTCCGTGGGTAACAGATGGAACCCGGCCACAGTCTGGTTAATATAATTTCAAACATTGCTTTCAATTACGCCTTACCTTTGATAATGTTATGGTTTACTTGTCAATTATTTATTAATTTAAGTTCATTTAACAATTAATACTTCTAATATATGTGGTATGAAAATCACAACAACATTATTACTTAAGTGTGTGAAATAAATTAAAATAACTGTTATATACCGAATAATTTACCTAATATCTTACAAATTATATAGTTTGAAAACTTTTTAACCACAACCTGAACGATCTTGGAATTGATTTTACGTTGTCAATGTACTTGAATGCTTGTTATTTTAACTGACATAGTGAGGGTATATGCTTGTGTCGTTGTCTTTATCTATTAGATTTAACCCCACCCAAACACTAATTAGATCATAATACGGAGACTATTTAATCTACCCAAATTTGTCTGTGCTATAAGCATAACCCAATATATCTACTCGTGCCAGTAACTGTCAACAGCTGAACTAGATCCAGAGGAGGAAATATATTTTTTGTACAAGTAAATAGCCAAGGGTAAGGCGAAAAGAAAAAATAGGTCTGGTTCCGGTGACCCGACCCTACCTATATTTTTTGCCCGACCCTAAACTTTTTTTATTTGAATACGAAAAAAAAAACTCGGTCCGATAGTTACTCAATATTTAAGAGAATTTCAAATGACGTTTTTAAAGCGTTTATGTACACATTCTAAAAAAACAAAACTTTATAATTTTAGTTTAAGTTTTAAATCT
>Ga0224511_10003522_pt1 | contig 11336 bp, 5 predicted proteins | sample SF_May12_sed_USG_2_FD_169988 | JGI IMG/M metagenome (GOLD analysis project Ga0224511, IMG submission 169988) | Sediment microbial communities from San Francisco Bay, California, United States - SF_May12_sed_USGS_8_1 | ecosystem: Environmental > Aquatic > Marine > Sediment | place: USA...
TATGTCTGTAAATGATCGAGCGTTTATGCACTTCCTGTAAATTATCTAGAAGATGAGTATCAATTTGTCATGGAGTTCCAATTATATACAAATATATGGAAACAATGCTTTCCTTCGTACTATGATTCCTTTTATATACGTGTATACATGCTTGTCTTGTTCTTTCGTTTCAAAGCTAACAAAGGTGGAAAATGTACCCCCTTGTAATTATCTAAGGTTTTAACTGTGTAATGGGCTATGAAGGATACACATTTGTATTTTTGTTATTAAAATATAAACAAGAATTTCTTCATAAAAAATGCAAGATCTATTTTTTTACTCTTCAACCATAGAACATTATTTTTAAAATGCATGATACCATTATTTGCCTAAATTAAATTGAAGGGAAATAATTTGACACCTTATTAACTACCTTTTAATATGAATAGAATGAATTTTTTTAAATATTGTCTTTAAATTCAAAAAAGCAAAAACTGTGAAAAGCGGTGTGGTGGATAGTCTCTAAATGGCATATATTTCAATAAAATAATGTTTTTAAAGGTCTACCTTTCTGCAAATCTGTGAATCTATTACACTACTATAACTTTAAGAGTCTTTGATAACCAACAAACGGTGTCACGTGTATATCTGATAAGGCTGCCCGGCATTGAATTCCTTCTAATTTTTTATATTATCATATAACAGGAAATATAATAAGTTCGATTATCAAGTTGGTTTAATACTGTAATGTTGTGGAATTCTTTTGTCGTCTTAATACAGTCTTTTTATTTTTCGTTAACACATATCATATAAAGATGCTCAAGTTGTTTAATACAAAACTACAAACTGCGTCGTAATCTTTTGTTTGTAGGCTTACTAAATTCCAAGAGTTATGACCACACAGAGAATAGAATAATATTTATTCGTACATGATAAGTAGGAACAAGAACAATAATAAAATAGAACGATTTTAACTCGTGAATAATCCTTAGTATAGCATACTAATTATTACGGTTTACTTTTGATGCTTATATTATGTACTATAATATATATGATATCGTTTCACGCTTGTGTTGTAACAGCTACTTCTGCCATATACCTTTTGTCTTGTCTTGTCTGGGTTGTCTGAATAAACTACATGTATCTATCAATCTATTTATCTATGTATTAATTATACTAATGAAAGTACACCAAGCGCTAACCGCATAATCATATTTCCCTGTTGTTTTTAATAAATACATTACCGGAAAAACTATTTTAGAACGAAAGCCCTTGTGGAATACGTTCTATAAAATCACTTCCTTGTCGCGAAGTAATACTTTTAAAAACGCGACACGTATTGTCCAGCAGCAATGCTTAAGTACACAATTAATTAGACATTCCCCTTACATTTTCATTAGTTTTGTCAGCGTTTCTTCCTTATATCTAGAAAATATCTTATTTCCAGAAATGTATTTTCTATAAAGGTATTTTGATAGCAGTTAACTAGTTGTTTGTCAAATAAATATTGTAGCATTATATGATGACATTTTAGACGTATCCTATATATTATGAAGATGATTGAGCAATATTCTGTTATCAGCTAAAATAAATTCACTTGTTTTGAATGAGAAGCAAATCGGGCGAACAAACAACAAAAACAGTATGTAAATATACAAACATCGAAATCCGAACACGCTCTTGGGATCGAATATTTTAATGCCGCATTAGCACTATGAATACATTTAAATTGGTAAAAAGTTAACATATATTGTTGTCCAAAACGTGGATATTTTTTAAATACAAAGAAGTACGATAATATTGCCGTAATCGAAAAACGATTAATAACTTAATTCATTGTTATTGGCTAAGCATTCATTGTCCATTTCCGACTGTAGAGGCAACAGAAGTTTTAGATTACCGACTGAACCGAACCTGTGGCACTGCAGCTAAACACACCAATGTATGACCACAATACAACATGCCTGCAGTACTTCCGTGCTACAAAATGCGATATCACTCGTTTTTATTTAAGTGATTTTATTATCTTCGGAAACCTGAAACAAACCAGACAAAGACAATGCCTGTAGATAACAGATACAATGAAGTTAATGCAACACAGACCCCCAGGTCACTTTTGCCACATTTGTTATTTACAAGTCTTCAAGGTCGTGCATAACCAACGAGGTGGGTTCTTGTGCGTCCTTGTTATTGTTGTTACTTCAAGTATCTTGACTGGGAATTTAATGATTCCTTATTAGTGTCTTAATTAGTTTGGCATAATATTATATGTATAATTATGTATATGTATTTAAATTCGCCAGAATAACGGATAAACAATGGAAATAAACAATATGGCGTGGATATGATCGACATACTTTGATAAATTAAAGGGTATTTGTGTCAATAAGCCACATAAGTCTGTTGTGCAATGCTTTACATAGAACAAACAACACAAGTTAAAATCGTTCCATTTTCATATGGAGGGCATTTCAAAGTCCCGCATGACGCTTTAACGAAGTACAACAAAGATGTTGACGCATGCTTGTTATCGCTGTCAGAAGTTGTTTCAGGCTCGGCGTCAATGCATACCGTGTTTGTGTTACCGGTATGGCCATGGTATCCACTCATTAGATAACCAGCATACTCCACACGCCATCCCGGACTACACTTCTTCTTCCACGTGACATGCAGACCGCACACGGTGCTTCATTGTCAGTTATATGTTTCCAAAGCGAGCCGTGTACTGTCCTATACTCAGTTCCATAGATGAAACCCGTGGCTCCTGCGGACAGTCCAGACTTGTCCAGCTGTGGCTCAGAAGGCAGACAAAGCAAGTTACTAGGACTGCCAGGGTCGTTATGCTTGCCTCCGCCAATAACGCCGCTGTATACTATATCGGCGTTGTCAGAAGGACAGGACCTTCTGCCCCAACGTGTAAAAATGTCACCAGAAGTCTGTCCTTTCAGGGCCGATTTAATTGTTTCAATTTCATCTGCAACCAACAGTCAAATTATATTTTACTTACGAAATTAATAGGACAAAGCATAAATGTCCAATCGACTTAAAAACAAATTGTTATCTTAATACGATTTAATAATCTCGACTGATTGCAAACACTTTACTAACCTTTAAACGCTTGTTTGTCGGCCTTCGCTTCTGCTCTAATTTTATCGACCTCTGCCACAAAATGTTCCACTTTAATTTCTCCTCGAATTACTTTTTCTAATAACTGCTCCTCATAATGAAACTTTGAGCAATGTGGTTCTCGCGAAGTGGTGATGGAAAAGAATAACATTAAACTAAACACTAGTACGAGGACACCCATGGCGATTATCTTATGCTTTTCGACGTCCTGCACAGATTATAAGACTTAAGTCATGCAAGCTGCCTGATAAATGATTGCCGACAGCTAGAAGAATTTCACTGTTTGTACGACTTTCGTTGTAAACATTTTCGTAAATTTGCTTTTCCTGTGTATATTTATATACACTTGAAATATTCGCGTCACCACATCTCTTAAATCCATTAAACATCGTTAACACCTGTTGGTATGCTCTTTTCTAGTGCGTAATGTGAATGATAATATACACATCGATGTTACACAAACTCACACTGTGATTTAAAGTACGTTTTTATACATTGAATTTACGAGCAGGTACTTATGAAATGTTTTTTTTGTAAATTCCATTTTAAGGACATTTTGTTTGTTGTGGAATATGTATCCACACCTTAAAGCTGAGACCTCAAAGTGATGACAGGGAGAAAAAGTGCCACTTTTTCAACTAGTTTAAAGCTGCTGCATTCGATATTATCTATCTGAATTAAACTGACGAAGAATAAAAAATGTTATATTTACTTTATGTCAATGTACATATAATAATTATGCAGAACAAAGTATTATTATTATTGCAAAATAATAATACGTTCAGTTTTGTGCCACGCTGCTCTTAGCTAAAAAGCACGTGATACTATTGTAGCCAATCATTGGTCATCCTAGTTGGTGAGTCGACGAGTGGAAGGTACTTTCTCGTCTATGAAGATCAAGTACTTCTGGTTTAAACAGTGTCATGCATTTTAAATATAAATTGAAGAGATGTTCAAAGAAGGCTGTAAACCACCAATGATATGGCCTATATACCGTATAGTAACTAAGTCAACTTTAACGAAAAGTATTTTAAAATCCGCCGCATACAGACCCCCACAGGCATACCTTTTTTTAAAGATCGTTCCAAGGCGAGTTGACAATAAAAATTATTGCAAGAAAGAACTCGATAGATAACAAAATACACTGTTTTCGGCTACTTTTTTCAACAATTTCTTGGACCGGTTGTTTACATTCCCCACCCAGGTGTTACTAAGTACTCTCTAAGAAACCAAAATGTTTTTTCTGCCTAAAGTTAATTCATGTCATGCTCTTTAAACACAAACTAATAACTTCATAAAATTCTGAAAAATTTGGTTGTTTACAGCTCCTTGAAACTATGCCCCTATTATTTATTTTTATTTTGAGGATAGCTATTTTTAGACCAGAAAGAATGTTGTAAACATGTAAACAATGTTGACATGTCAAGTTTAAGGGCACCATGGCAAAATTGCGCGTACACAGAAAAACACACAGAACAACACACAAACATGTAGAACACCAAGACGCAGTAGACATTCAGAAAAAAACAACACTTTTTTCTGTGTTTTTCATTTAATATTTTATTTATTATTTCTTAAATGAAAGGCGATACAAACATTTGCGCTTCCACTACGCGTTCGATAAACAGACACCACAATGGCCTTTATTGTTGTTTCTGAAAAACGCTTTCCAAGACGAATACATGGTCTTTATAGTACTGACGCACTGAAGGCAGAGAGAAATTGTGACATATTCAATGTATATTATATAATACATATATAAATTATGAAAGATATATTAGCATCTCTTACATTTTATACTTTTAGTATGAAACGCTGACGTCCGGCAAAACTGTTTACTCGATGACATGAAATGCGAATGTTTCTTGTTTTCACATGTACCGCTGTTCATAATGAAACTATTTCTGACTTTTATAACTCTAACTTGTATCTGTTACTAATTAACGTAGTTCTGACCTTCTAAAACACGTAGAGCACCATGACGCAACAAACATTTAGAAAAAAAAACTATTTTATTTTGTGTTTTTCGGAAATCGCACTGTTTAAAAACTTTTTCTGGATTAGTGGTCTGACTTACTTTTATTTGATCGCAGAGCTAGATCTTTGAGGTACAACTGTTTTGAACAATGCCACAAGTGCGTACTTATGAAAACGGGCATATATAAATTATCTTCTATATTTGTCGTTTTTATAAAAAAAAACGCAACTGGTTGTATAACCAGAAGACGTAAACCGATACCCAGTGAAGTAAAGTACAATGCAACACGTAATTTTGTACTAATTCTGAGACTTATGATCTCGTATTTTAGCTTGCGGATGTTACTGTTAGTACATATAAACTAAACATTCAAATGAACCTGTTTGTACTAGAATACTCTGAAGTATTTGTTAGTGTTACGATTTCGTCGAGAAAAAAGATGCAACCTGAAAACATGTTGAAGAAAAGTACTTGCTCACTATGTACGAGAATGGAGTTCCTTCACGGTGTCAAAGTGTGACTCCGTCTACCAATATAAATTAACAACAACATGATTTCCATCTATGGCAATTTTGATTGACAGAAATTAAATCAATTAACATTTTTCAAATGTGGGAATACATTAGGATATTTTACTTAATAAACTAAGATGTCGTCACTTCCACATTAATAGAATACAGGCTTAACAACTCACCAGTTGAATTATAAGATACCATTATTTACTAAATATTCACATTGGCTAAGACATTGATCAGATATCAAACTGGAAGTGGACTTTCTTTGACTGAGATGGTTTTTTAATGCAAACATTCTAAATATCAAGCTATTAGTGCATTGTAATGCCTGATAAAATAAAGTTCTGCTTTTACACTTGTATCCCTAAGACCAAGTATTCAAATAGTGCTTAGTTCTCATTATAGTTACTATGACTTTACAAGATTTGCACATGTGTCCGGGTTGCAACATTGGGCTATATCATTGTTTTGGGTTCAAATTGTTAGTGTTAATAGTGGTATTTATGTACCAAATTTGACTTCATTTGACCCAAACTTTATTTGACAATATTGTGGTACAACAATTTATTTTTCTTCAAAAGTTAAAATTAACTCTTATATGTGAACTATTTGCAAGTAGGCAATACAATGTTTGCAGTAACATGTATACTATAATAAGAATGTTTTAGATACCTTATAGATACCTTATTGATGTCAATGTATCTTGTTTTGATATTATGTAAACTATGTTTTACAATATATTGATGAACAAAATGAAATGAATTGAATGCATACATGTAGTTCCACATATTTTAAACTCCGCCCACATTCGCTGAAATCCATTGTTTATGTGATAAGGTTTATCATAAACAGGAAGTACGCTTTCTATTGTATATACTAGTAAATTGATGAAAAGGAAAGCCCCCAGGAAGCATAGCCTGCACGAGAAAACAGCAGCCTCGGTTTTATTGAAGCTGTTCATTAGTAGTAATGAATGATGCCACACCACTGACGCCCCCTAGCGCATGAGCGGAACTCCATTTTCAAATGTAAACAGCATACATGTACACTCCATGAACCCTGAGGACCAGAAAAATATGACTACACAATGATGTAGTACGGGGCGAGTTTTTAAAGCGACCACACAGGAACTAAACACCAGCTGTAGTAAGTAATATTAAACTAATGAAAGGGAAAGGTCAGATTATTACGCGACAATATATCCCTTATCAATTGGATTAAAATGTACCATGTATATAAATGATCATGATTGACGGATGTGAAACTGCCCATTTTTTGTCTTTAATACGAAGTGCTCATAGTTGTTTTTACATTTGTTTTCCTTGGTGACTTGTACATTAATGGCTGTTTTGGTTTAATATGGTACTCATCACCCAAATTTACAATACATAGATAATTTAGGTATATTATGAATACAAGCATTCCATTCTTAGATATATTGATCACATAATACTTATACATGTGTTTTAAAGTCATATAAATTGGGTTTGTTCGGTATTTGCTTCTTTTTCTTTAAAAAAATGAATTCTTTTGAGTTCATTTTGGTAAAAGTTAATATTAAAATTGCGATTATTGTACTCTTTTCAATTTAATGTTTTACTAGGTCCACATATGTCCTTTAAAATTCAATTATGAAATTTGGATGGCTGTCATTTCATTCTCGATAATTTATATATAATAAGATGGGCGATGTTGAGATACATATTTCTTGCACAGAAAAACATTTCAACTCGTGTAGTAATAATGTACAGATCTGTTAATTATGCTTGACATTTGCAATTTGGTGATAGATATGCCAAAAACATCTTACCACATTAACGCTACGAAGGTTGTTGCCTTCAAGGTATGTCATGTTCACAGTGCAATAAGTTTATATCGGTGCGTTGGTAAAGACCATAAATTATATTGACATTTTGCACCAAAGTGAAAAAATATATGAAAAATAATAAGCATTTGATTATTAAATGCGAGTAATAACAAACATTTCAAGCATTTAGCTGTGTAGGCGGGATCAATTTGCCGAAGGCCCGAGGTTTCAAAGTGTGGAACTTAAATAATTTGCCGGATTAAATGTCAAATATTAAAAGTGTGTTCAATACATTGGTGTAGATATTTCATTTTTGGCATTCATACAATGTAACAATGAATCACTAAATAAAAGCAATATTAAACTCATTATTGATTAACTAAGTATATAGTTAATATATTCATAGTCACCATCACATTTTAAAATAAATTCAATGAATAAAACAAAACAGTGTAAACGATGTTAAACGTTAGCTTTACCTTAATAATTGACAATGTTTCTTTATTTTCGTATGGTCCTCACCTGGTGCAAAACCTTAAAAAAGCTCAAGCAACACCGCTACAATGAAGTTCTCTTTTTAACAAGGGATTTATACTTATCTCCGAGATTATTCGTTTCCAAAAAGGGAATCCCAATTAGTTGACTAACAAGAGCACAAAAGCTGACACCCAATGGAATGAATTGCATGGACACTTCCGCAGCTGTCAATCATGATCATTTATAACGGTTCATGGTCAAAATTAATCCAATGGATTAGAGTAATATTACCAGGTGACAAGATGGCCTAGTACCAAACTCCCCGCAGCGGTTACTTCCCCTGATCAGTACAGTAACCACCGCCACCACAAGTAAATCCGACTCCAGAGAACCGGATTTATTTTTTACTTTTATTTTTAAAACAGAATTCTTAATATTATTTTAGTTTTCTTTCATTAAATTATTATGCTTTATGAACAAGAGAGTAAAAATATATATATAAAAATTGTTTGTAAATATTACGGAAGATATTTTTACTGTGACACCGTGTTTGGTAGTAAATAACGGCTGAAGTTTTTAATCAATCTAGTGATAGACCATCGTCACGTGATTTTTGTGTCGGCAGTGGTTAAAGTAGCAAAGCGTGACGTAACCGCTGTGAGGAGTTTGGCCTAGTACATGCAAATACAAAAGAAAGCCTACTTCCTGTATGTTATAAACTTTATTACAAGATATAAAAATCTACCGCATTGGGAGGAGATTTGGGGATTATGCATTGTATATAAAACGTAATTGAGTATCAGATCGGAGAGTATCACTAAACACGTGACAATATCTATTTTTAGTTTTGAAACGCTTGTGAGTTGACTACCTTTTAGCCTTTTGTAGGATGACATGTATTTTTTGTTTTAGAGAAAAGTTAATTAATGTCCGGGACTAATTATATACATAAACGCTGTTTTATAATGCATTTTTCAGCTCGCGGGTTTTTCATTTTTGGTCTTGCTAGTACATTTTTAAAACCAAACACTTATACGATGAAGTAGATCAATTATTATCGTAATTAACTATTTGTTCAGAAAGAAAAGGGACCCGAAAAAAATGTTTGTTTAAACGAACATTTTGCGTACAAAAGATGGTTTACGCACCAAGTACAAATCATACTAGTAATGGTCGATGACTTAAAACAACAGTAAGAATACACACAATGATTCATTGGACTTGACGAATCCAGAAACGTATAACACTGGGAAAAAAACTGGTGGCCGAGAATTGCATTAAAAATATAGTTTTCTTTTAAATAATTAAAGTTTTAGAACCTATCAGTGAGAATGTGCTAAAGAATGTTTCTTATAGCCTGTTTTGTTTAGCGTTTTATGAAACATTATTGTTTCAGAAAAAAACTCAATGCAAAGAATAATTATATCCACATAATGCCTGTTTTAGCTTGCGGGTATTTTCACTTTGTTCACATTGTTTGTACATTTGAACTTAGTGTACGTGTTTGCACTACAACAAGTGTAAAGTAGAGCAATTGTTATTGTTGATAATTGTTTCCCTGTGTAAGAAAACGCGGGAATAAGAAAAAAAAATTTTTCCCCATTATTTGCCTGACATTGTGTTCTTCAAGATTACTACAAGATCAAATCAACAATCAAAATCCTACGATTTATTTTTTACATGGTTAATATACCGTATGTTATTATATAGAGTACGTTTTGCACAAACCGCATACTTGTGGGAAAAGAAACCGTGTGACATTCAATAAAAGAAAAAAATCAATTAAAATTATATTGGCAATCGCTGTTCAGCTATTGACGCATCTAGAAAATACTTATTTGAAGTTATAAACATAACTTTTTGTACGAACCGAGACATGAACCAACATAAAGTAAGAACATAAATGTAATTTCCGGAATGTGGATTAGCCAATACCCGGTACTACTAGTATGTGTTCATACAGCGATAACCCGAACGAAAACTTTTCAACGAATAACGTTAACATCCGAGTTTAAACCCCCCATACACATAATATAATTGTCAATAAGATTGTCAATTTTTAAGATTGTCAATGTTATTGATAGTTTATAAGCGATATTGACGGTCCTTACAATTTATTGATGAAATTTTAAGATCCCAAATAATTGTTTACGTATTGACAATTTTATTGACAATAATATTGTGTGTATGGGGGGCTTAAGAAATATGTTGTAAGCTAGATACAAGAACGAAAATATGGACCAAAATAATGCATTTCGCCCAAAATGTGCAGTTATTTTGAACAAAGCTTTAAGACAAGCAACATGTTTATAAACATATCGGTTGCTGTTTGACCTAGATAACATTGAATGCTTATATTTATTGTTATATTGTGTGCCTACGTATGATGGTTTGCTTATTAATAAAATTGTCTGGTAAACTTCGCACCGGATCGCCACTAGACAGTGAGATTACCGGTTCCTTTGCTAAAGGCAAATGGAATAATTCGTATATAACAATTCAAACGACATCTCAAAACTAATCACAAGATTAACGGCATATTTCTATGGCGCGTGGAACGTTGCAAAAATATTTTATGTGATATTAAAACACACTTTTATTGTTTAATTTTACATTTATGATGTAATAATAAATATTCATGTGGTAAAATTCCGCATTTGCATTGTAAAAAAAATAATTATGTTCAGTATTTGTATTTACATTCAAAACATATTTCTTTATATGGTAAAATATTTTCGTTGTAAAAAATACACGTTTATATTCTAAAAAAAAAAAAAAGTGTTTTATAATTGCATCATGGGTAATGATTGTTGAAGACATGTTGTTCACACCTTGTGGAGGCAGCCATGTTTTCCGCGTAGACTATCGTGATCCAATGAAATCGTGCGTTACAAATGTTATTAGTATCCCATGATGCCATTATTAAACTTTTTTCATTTTATCGAATACAAATGCGGGTTTTATACCACATACAATTTATTTTACTATATAAAAATGCGTTTCAAATAAAAAATAAAACAGAACATAACAAATTAAATGTTGATTTTTACCATATACATTTTTTCTTACAAAATAAATAATTTTTAAATATAAAATTGATATAAAATTATATCACATAAAATATTTTTTTAATTTTGCAACGTTCCACACGCCATATTTTCAAACATAAACATATAGAATTGTTTAGCAGTTTCCTTTCTTCAAATGATGAATACTGATAATGTAATCAAGTCTTAATAATTATGGTTCCACGTCAACATCTGCTAGCTTCCCATCTAAACTTTTTTGTATAATGTATGTTTTATAAACATGTTAGATTAAAGACATAATGTCGCCCCGTACTTCATCATTGTGTAGTCATATTTTTCTTGTCCTCAGGGATCATTGACTGTATGTTTGTTTACATTTGAAAATGGAGTTCCGCTCATGCGCTAGGGGGCGTCAGGGGTGTTAA
>Ga0224511_10003523_pt1 | contig 11336 bp, 8 predicted proteins | sample SF_May12_sed_USG_2_FD_169988 | JGI IMG/M metagenome (GOLD analysis project Ga0224511, IMG submission 169988) | Sediment microbial communities from San Francisco Bay, California, United States - SF_May12_sed_USGS_8_1 | ecosystem: Environmental > Aquatic > Marine > Sediment | place: USA...
GCTTCCCTTACGTTCAACCCTTCTCCTGGCTGGAATTGCGTGAGAGGCAAGGCATAACTGATCATATAATCAATCAAACAGACCTCGTTACTTATACCTGAGAAACATTGAAAATATGTACATGCTGTCTTTATCAAAAATTTAAATCAATAATACAGATTTTTGGTATCCTCAGATCTGATACCTAATTACGTTTAACATCGCACGTCATTTCCTTCGATTGCATTGATTTCAGTTATATAAATTAGAAATACATTCAGATTTATGATGATCAGAACTAATGTTTTGAAGTTTCTGAAAGGTTCAGTTAATGTACACTGTACATATGACACGTACAGTGTACATGCACGAGTGCTGTTAAATTATATCCGTAAAGACATATATTATTGTTTAAATATTGCTTCTTTGCATATACATAATATTATGACAAATGACAAACCAAGTCTTACCTGTGCATATCGTAACTAGGAGCAGCAACGCGAAACCGACCTTCATCGTGTTCATGGTAACCGTCCGAACTTTAACACGAAACTACAGTTGTCCAGTGAAACTTGCACCCTTTATATACCGGTTGTATATGTGCTCACAGGTGCAGATTTTGGCTTACACAGTGAGGCCCGTCCTTTTTGTTATGAACCACATTTTAGCTATGTTCGGATTCATGAATTAGTAAAATTAGATTATGTTTTAGATATGGCATTCGCATTTAATCTTAAACACTATTATATTGAAATTATCATCAAAATGCAAATGTTACATATAAAATGCGTATCCTTACATGCTATTAGTATTGAATCTTATGTAGCCTGTACCGATAGCTCATTGGGTTAGGGCGCAGTCGGCCAATTTATAAGTAGTGAGTTCGACCCCCGGCCCGTCCACATAACGTATGTGGTAATATGGCCATGTAATGATTTCTACGGTCGGTTGTTCCTACCTCTGACACAAGTAGGGAAGCTGCCAGTTACTGGCATGGTTCTGTGCATTCAGTTCTGACTACACTGAAGTCGGCTTATCATCCCAGGAAGGGTTGAAAAGTAACTCGTTTGACTGACCGCCGTGATAATTATAACCTTTTATTGTATACTAGTTTTTTTTAAGGTCGAGTACGAAGCAAGTTAACACAACTTATATTAATCACTCTCGACCGTTTATTCCAGATGTAATCCATCTAATTTTTAACGAGATTCGAGAGGAAAGAAAAGCCAGATCTATCCCTGCATGCTGGGCGATAAGCAAGGAAGCATGTGGTACGTCTTTGGTATGACGCGGTCGAAGATCGAACGCACGACCTCCCTTCCACGGGGCGAACGCTCTAACCACTGAGCCACCGCAGCGGTTGATATAACCGTTTTGTGGTTAAAACGGCGTAAAAGAAACCAACCCAACCAACCAAGACGTTTGCAGTTGACTTATTGCACCTTATACGAATTTAATAGTTACAGTAGACAACACGTTTGCACGATGTACTTTTAGTTACAATCACCACAAACCTGTAAGTGTATGTGCATAAATTACGTGCATGTTTATTGTTATGTTATTTAACTCTTTGCTGTAATTAAATAGTATGTTATTTATTTGTAGATCATTAAAAGTTATATTCGACCATAATTTGTTTTAAAAGAAAGGTGCTCAACTAATATATGTGTTCCAGGCGGGCCTCTCTGTTGGTCTTTCATCGAATTTCCTCGTGATTTTCAAGCAATGTGAGCGAGTGATTTCAACTCACTGACGAGGCGTTTGTCATAGGGCCAGTTTACATGTACATGTAGTTGTTCATTTAGATGACAATACACATATCGATATGTTTTACACTGCTTTGTGCCAATTGGAAGTTTATTCAGAAAATTCTCATATCAACTGCAAGGAATGTACTTATTATACACAGAACGTTAACAGTTTGTTTGTGGCATACAGGGGCGGTTATAACATTTTGACATTGGGGCGGCGAACCCTACGTTGGTAAATTAACGCTTACCGGTATTTTGGTCACGACGAATACAGGTCCACATGTTTAACGCATGTATAATGGATAACATTTACGTTTTAAAACAACATACCCATTAGTTTTCGAAAGGTATTGTCTTAATTACTTAGCATGATAAATAAGTAACAAAACAAACATAAATAAAGCACATGAATACTTAAATGCATGTTGTAACGTACAGAAAATATCCAGCACATTTGCCGTAAAACGGTAACACATGTCACGTCACTAGGCAAATGGCGTTTTTAAGGGTTCAACCTTAAAATCATTTAACGTGTTGACGGTTATATTATAAGTAATTGTATTTGTAAGCGATTTTTAGCCAAATTCTTATTAACATTTTGTTTAAATTAAAATATCGAGCGAAGCGAGCATTTTTTTAAGGAAATATAGCATTTAGGGCATAAAAATCATAGGTCCGTGGCCCCTCGACCCGCTAGTGATTTGTCTCGCTAAAATTAACTCAAATTGCATTCATGAAAGCAAAGAAAAATTTGTTTGGGGCGGCGAAAAGTCCATCATTTCTGTAAAACAACGACTAGCCAAATTATTGGAGCGGCGGCCACCGCCCCTGCCGCCCCGTTATCTACGCCCCTGGCATATACTATTTGGTTAAAAATTACATTAATTTGTTGTATTGGCTCACATTTTCATCGAATCCCTTCACCGTGACAAACTCAGAAGATTGTGCTAACTCCTCACAATGGTCACACATTTCGCTAAATTTTAATGTATTTAATTCTTATAAAATATTCAAAATTGTGCTGCTATTTAGAAAGTGAGATTTTGGAAAATTTCAATTTTTAAAATATATTTTTTTGATGTACAGAAGTGTTTGTTTCAAAGAAAAAATTACATAATGTAAAATGTTGTTATGCAACGTTATACCTTGTAGAACATAACAAATCAATTTCAACGATCTGTGTACTTCAAATGATGACGACACACCGGAAATGTTTAAATCAGTAATAATATAACTGCACAACGCTACTTTAGAGTAAATTTGCTATTTTTTACTGTCCACGATGTGAAAATATGTCGGTATAAAACGCTGAAAATTTCCATGTAATTGGTTTTGTAGATGCCGAGATAACAACAAAATAAAAGTGACCAATTAGAAAAGTTGTTGAGTATACTTAACAATAACATTTGTATAATTATGATAAAGACCGTGGGTATGGATACTACTAATTACAAGACTGGTATATCATCGTCGGGATAATCTGACCAGAAAACCACCAGTTTTCACTTAAACATGTATTAAATTCATTTTAGTGCGAAGCGTTGATTTATAAATTTTTGAAACACATAAAATGCATCCTTCATATATTGTCAATTACCTTATGTCAATTATCAGAGTAATCATACAACCATCGTAATAATAATATATATATTATATTGATATGTTTCAAATCGTAATAGATCTATAAAAAGTGAACAGTAACGGAAGTCGTTCGGGAACCGTTTTCAACAGGAAGTCTGCGTGTCACAGGTTCCATGATTAGAGAGGTGAATGAACCAAACATAGAAATCCGTGCCTGACTTGGCCCCAGACAGTTGTAGGAAAATACGTAGAACTTAACCAACATAAGCACGTGCATCTGCAAGTCACGCGCTTTTAACAACGCAATTCCACGATGTTAAAACATGCATGAATAAGTATCTTCTGACAGGTTTTTAAACTATCGTAACTATCGTCGGAGGGAGGGGGTGGAACGGTAGGCTTCATTGCTTTTTTAAGGTAAAAAAAGCGTCACGGCAACAAATCTGTTAAATTGTAAAGTCGAGATAAACACGTTTACCGGCAATTAACGTGTAACAAGAGTTGCTTCCCTGTCATGTTCTGATTCTGTTATGTCACGTGATTACATATTGATCAGATTATCTACAGTCCGGGCGGAAGTAGAATCTACCACTAAGAGTCAAAGTTCTATGCTCAACAATCTGGACTTTATTCCTGGAAAATTTAGTTTCACAAAGACATATACATTCAGGGGATACAGTAAATACAGGTATATTGGCTGTGTGTGCTTGCCTTATTATTGTTAACGTGTCATTTTATTATACATTCCAACTTTCGATTTTAAGGTATGACCTTCCTAATGGACTATGAAGGATACACATTTGTATTTTTTATCAAAAAAATAAACAAGTTTTTTTTCATTAAAATGTGATCAATATTATGCTTTTACTTTTCAACCGTAGAATTTTTTAAATGCAAGTTACCTATATTTTCTTAAATTAAATTAAAGGGAAGTAATTTTACACCTTATTACCTCCCTTAAATATAAATAAAATGAAATTTTTCAATCTTGTTTATAAAATCCAAAAACTGAGAAAAGTTGTGCGGTTGATCGTCTTAAAATGGCATATATTTAAATGGAAAAAAAGGTTTATAAAATCTCTTCCTAGCTGCAAATATGTGAATCCATTAGGAAGGTCATACCTTAACTATATTCCTTTACAATCATGTTACAATAGTTCACTATTAAAGCTGCTGTTTCTGTAGGCCTTTTTTGCGGCCATACGTGTTTACTTTTTAACCCGGCGAGCGCCCCCACCCCCCTAACGGCCGCGGACCTTTGATTTTGTATGCCCAAAACGCTATTTTTTTCTAAAAACGACAGTAAGTGTAGTATAAAAATATACATTGTAAGTGTGTACATATGCGCTATTAGGAAGGATTAAACAATGGTTTATACGTGTCACAATCCAGCTTAAGAAATGAAACTAAAATAAAGTTAAAACTGCTTGAAATGTATATCATATAGCAAATAAACTGTGAAATTAAAATCCATTATGAAAGTATTTTTGGACATAATAAATCTTAAATTGTTCATGGTGTGGAGTTGTGTAAAAACTAACGACCTATTGAATGATTCAAATACTTTCTACAAATTTCAGGACATAGGTCCTCGAAATGGACAGTGAAGTAGACGGACGCAGCCCTAGAACAGGGAATATTGCCATAACCCATGTCAAGAACTGCAGTGCATGTCCCGATGCCAAGGCGACATCGTTTTGCGTTGACTGCCATGAGTACCTGTGTCAAGGGTGCACTAACTACCATCATAGGTTTGGGGCGCTTAAAGACCACACGCTTCTTACGGGCGAGCATTTTCCATCCGACGATCCGCCGAAACGCCAGCAAGTTAAGACAGAATCTATTAGAAAATGCCCTGATCACCCAAATGAAAAGATAAAGTTTTATTGTGAAGGGCACAACGCACTTTGTTGCGTTGCGTGCAATGTTTTGGGTCACGAACAATGCACTAAAATGTATATACCCGATATCGCTGAAGAGTTCAAGAATGGGCCTGAATTTGGAAAACTGCATCCAGATATTCAGAACACTGAGCGAATGGTAGTGGCAAGCCTCACAGATATTGACAACTGTTTAAAAGCAGTGAGCGCATTAAAAAATGGTGAGCTTGAGATACTTAGGAAGTATAAAGCCAAGATAATTAAATATCTGGACAGACGAGAGCAAGAACTTCAAGCAGAAGTGCAAAAACTTCACGAAAAGGACGTCGCTTTGTTACAGGAGCTACAGACTCAGTTCAAAACCCGTCTGTCGCAACTGAATGATATGAAGGCAAACTTGATATCGCACGAGAGGAATTCCAGTGAACTTTTCATCGCCGCTAAGAGAGCGTGTAGTCAACTAGCTGAGATTCAGTCTTCACTGCAGGAAATCACGGCGAAGATCGGATACAGACAATACTCACTAGAGCTCGATCCTAAGATGAAGAATATTTTACAAGAAGAGAACGGTTTTGCTGGTGTCGAGATGATAACAGGTGAGTGAACAATAAATTGAGTCAAATATTAGACTTTATTTTTGTAAAATTACTTGTATTCCATATGTTAATTCAAATAATTTATAGCAAAATTTCAATTTACAAAAGGTTTACAAACACTGTTTTATAGCGACTGCATTATTTTGCCAACTATATTTTTTTATAATTATGTAACGTATCCATTTAACGTTTTGTGTATTAGACAAGTCGTATTTATTAGGTGAAAATTCCTTTTGATTACAGCGATGTCTACCGAAAACCTGACACATCAACCGGCTATAACGTTGGACAAACATAAGATTACTGATATGATCTTAGTTTCCACTAGCAAGCTCATGGTGTCTATCTTTGAACAGCGTAAAATCATACTTCTTGACTGCGGATCGGGTCAAGTTTTGTCTGAGATCGCGCTTCACGAAAAACCCCGTTGTTTATGCTTAACGAGCACCCATCTAGCTGCTTCAACTTTAGTAAATAACAAGATTAGCTTTATAACAATAAATGAATCTATACTTAAGGCAGCATCAACCATTAATGTTGACGTCAATGTCCATGGCATAGCAACGCTGTGGAACAACTTTGTGATTTCCTACGATCCGCCTGGAGTTAAGGTCATCTCAAAGGACGGCGCAGTGATCCACAAGTTAGACAACAAAACGGCAGGTAGAGAAGTTTTCAAGAACCCTCGACGAATTGCCACAACGCCCGATGACTCGATCTACGTAACGGACTGGGAAAGGCACGAAATCACCAGACTAGACTCCAGTCTTACAATCCTACAGACGTTCTCTGGGTCCATGCTCAAAGGCCCCCATGGAATCAATGAATCCCTGAACAAAGACCAACTACTGGTATGTTGCAGGGGCAACAACAGCGTGGTGCTGATCCGACCCAGCACCAACAGCATGACGGTTCTCCTGGGGAAACAACACGGGATAGAGCGTCCTCAGTCTGTTTGCTTCTGCAAGGAACAGAAGAAGCTTTACGTTGCGCCTTATGGGGACAGAGTTCTGGTCTACCAGCTGTCGTGATCAGTTTCGTAATTGAACCTTTGTTGCATAAAATCATTTAAAACAGTTTTAGGTCCTATATTTACCACACTCTATTTGTTCAGAAGGCATTTAAGGATCGATTTTGGTAGTATATTGTTGTTTGCAATCATTGAGTATGTCCTGGTATATTTATTATTTCAATAAGCTATATAGATATTGAGTGTTTTACAAATGATCCTAACGACAACTTAACCTGTTTTCGAAAGTATGATTGTATGATTGTATTTGTCATGGTATATGAATATTTAAGTTGCACATAAATCGCTAATATATACGCATTATGATGCTAATAGGACCAAAACTATATATAACTCCCTAAAAAGGGACTAATATGCAGCCTCAACAACAACAGTATTTTGATAATGCGACGTAGTGCCAGCATAGCCGATATTTAGAGAAACAACACTTAAATTGGAAGCCCGAAGTCTATTAGCTTCAGCAAAGACTAGACGAAGCTTTACGTTTCGCTGATTGGTGCGGCAAGAGTTCGGGTCTACGAAATGTGGTGTATATTTTTTGCGAATAAATGAACTACAAACAAAAACAATATATAAAACATTGTCTTTGACCCACGCAAATGTATTGGCCCCTGACTAATAATCAGTGCTGAAGCAACATGGATACTCATTGTTTATCATATGCAACATGCTAGACGACATTCAGTGTGTGTATTTTATTAATTATAATTATTTTAACTATTGATGCTGAACGGTATACCGTACGCAGGGCCAAAATAGGGACGCATGTGCTTTAAATGAAGAAGTACGAAGTACGCAAGTGGGAAAGGGGTTTCACCCTCACACCTGTTCATTATAATTATAAACAAACAAAGACAAGCAAACGAACACAAATCTGCTAGCCACATGACTTCAACAATGTTTTCCCGCAATATTAAAACATAATGCAAATAAGTTTTTGGCAGTTTCGGATAGAGTAAGTTAGTGAACTGTCGACACTCGACAGTTACCGACACACCTTTAAAAAATTAAGTTTCTTGCTACTCTTGGCCTGGCTTAAAAACAGTTTTATCCTTAAACATTCAAATCAATTATCATTTTCCATAAAATGATGCCCTTGCTTGATAAATAAGTCGGGTTGTGAAAAAACGTATGACATATAATGTCACTGTCTAGTTGAGGTGTTAAGACACTGCTGTTATGGGTACCAATAAAGGTGGTACCCATATTTGATTGTTTTATATTTGACCTTCAATTGTGACCTTGACCTTGAGCTGACACATGGGCAATATGGGTTCTGCACATCCCATTGTTAAGGTGAACATTTCAGCCAAGTTTGAAGAAATTCCTTCAATTGGTATAGGATTTATTGAGCGGACACGATAATGGAGACGAATGGACCGACCCACGGACGGACCGACCGAAGGACAGACGGACGCGACAAAGCGAATCCATTATAGCCCACCCCCCACATTTTGTGGTGGTATAATAAAGGTAAGTCATTTACAGACGTGTAGATTTTATTGTTTATTTCAGTCCCATATTTGGACAAAATCATATAACAATTCCACATAAAACGCATAAAACGTAAATGTCAAAGCCACACTTCAAATAGTTATACTCTATTTTGCAGCACACACAATATATATAACAAAGTAACATGCTCGAGGCGAATATTAATCAATTGATAAAAAATGCATTAAGATGATCAGTTAAACGCAAAAGGGAGACGCGCACTACCGTGCAATCATTAAAAATGAATGTAAAAGATCCAAGTATCCCTTCGGTCAGACCAAAAGAGAACAGATTAACATTCACCACGAACTGTAGATAAACTATAAGTATCTATAATATGACTTAAACACGTTATTTACATAGATAAAATGAACAAATATTTAAAATACCATTGCAGGTTTTGACACTAAACCTTGCTATAAACACATTGGAAAGGATAACAGACAACTTGTCATCATCGTTCAGAGTGAGGAATGAACGGTTAATAGACACAGAGATTATCCAACATCAGCATACAAATTACAATATAATAAAATTTCCTTTTAAAAGGAATGGCTTGCCATGTTGTGAAGATGCGAATTTATATAGAAAAACAACGGGCATGCCCCAAAATAAGTGTTGAGTGCGCCACAACTTTCCATGTTTCACATAACCCGGATGTTTTGCTCATTTTTGCTAAACATGTCGATAACTTACTCTACTATCAGGAGAAGCTTCCTTGTGTAATTATGGTTAAAAAGTAGCATGTAAAATAAATCTGGTCACAAGACAGGCAGTGCATCATTCTTTAAATCATAAAAGCGAAATAAACGCGTATACTAGATATCCCGACAAACAAGAGTTGCTTCCCGCCACGTTCTGGGTCGTGTCACGTCACGTGATGATATGTTGATCAGGTGACATTATTGCTGGCGGTTTAAGTATTCTGATCAATATTCTTGATTTAAATTGTGAAAAGTATTGTTTAACGCAAACACGGATCCATATCAATTCATGGGATAGATGTATTTCGGTATGTCAGTTGTGTTGTATTTACCATTTCAACTTCCTTTTTTTTCTTTCTTATATGTGTTAAAGTTATTGATCACTATTGACGTGTGCACTCAAAACCAAAAAAAAATTATTTAAAAGCCTGTCATGGTGATAATGTCTGTCTGAGTTGTGTGCATAAACACTTCCAAAAATGATTAACACTGACACTTAAAAGAAACATTATTATTTGCATGTGTGTTTATATGTGTTATAAAATCTTCAAGATGTATAATACCGTACTAATATAATTATGTACCTAAATTCACGTGTATCTATGGCTATAATATATTACAAAATTTTTAAACATGCAATAAGAACACGTTATAGAATGGACGTTAAGTCGCTTGATTTATTAGAAATCTACATAGACTATTTTTCGAAAACAGGGTTTTACTGCGTATAGATCCATATCTAGATCTATTTTTATCTTGATCTATTTTTATCGTTTTCGAAAATTAAACTTAAGGCTAGTGGTTCAAGCTTTAGAAGACTTAAAGCTGCGTCGTGCGATAACGTCCATTTGAAGATTCTTCAGAAAATGATTTTATTTACTAAACAAAATGTTCTTCATAATATGAGATGAACATTGAGATTTTTACTGTTTCATATAGCCTACTACTCATTAAGCATTTCTTTTACTATATGCTTTTTATAAGCTCACCTGAGCACAATGAGGGTGAGCTTTTGTGAATGCCCATTGTCCGTCGTCCATCCTCTTTCCGTGCATGCGTACGGCAACACAATTTCTTTAAACATCTTCTCCTCCTTAACCATCGCAGCTATGTTCCCTGCAGAAGCTCTACCAAAGTTGTTAAAATAATTAAATATTCAGTTACAAAATAGTCAAAAACCAAATAGCTTACAGCTTTGATATGTGGTATGTAACATCATGGTCCTCTACAAAGATCGTTCAAATAATGCCCTGAGGGTGAAAAGCCAGGGGGGGGCTTATCGGTTTAGCCTTGATATTTCGAATGCAACATCATCTAGTGGTCCTCTACAAAGGCTGTTCAAATCATGGCAATAGGGTCAAAAGGGGCCCCGCCAGGGGGGGGGGGGGCCCATAAATTTTATATAAAGTTATATAGAGTAATCATAAAATATATTCCTGTCCAAATTTACCAGGCGTAGAGCATCGATATTTGGTATGTAAAATGATAGTGTGGTCCTCTACAAAGATTGTGCAAATTATGTCCGTATGATGAATAGGGACCCTGCTTATCGATTAAAAAAATCTTTAAAAATATTCTTGTCAAAGTCCACACGGCCTACAGCTTTGATATTCGGACCATGTGCTAAGTGTGAGAAGTAGAATTTAACTTGGTCATCAGCTGACCTTAATTTTGGCCTAATGTCCTACTTTCTTGTTTTACAAACTACAACCGTGAAAATTGGACAACATTTACAGGTAAAAATGCAGAATTTACTTTGATATCAGTTAACTCAGATTTTGACCTAGTGACCTTTGAAAATTGGGCCGTTTGCACTGTTTGATATGTTGAATTGAATGTAAGTATCAGTTTGACCTATATTTTGACTTAGTGACCTACTTTCTTGTTTTATAAACTACAACCGTGAAATTTGAACCACGTGTAGGCTACAGTTAAAAAGTAGATTGATATCAGCTGACCTAGATTTTGACCTAGTGACCTACATTGTTGTTTAAACTCGCTGTATATATTGCTGTAAAGGTACCCTTTTTGAATTGCTTCCATAATTCTGCTTAAGTTTGTTTAATAAAGTGGCTGCCAGAGTTAAAATAAAAAACAACATTTAAATGGCAGTGTACAAACATATTCAGATTAAGCTGTCCCTTGTTTTCAAATTGTGGTTCTGTGGTAAAAATGGGCTCCACTTTGCCATTTGTATCTATTTCACAGGTGAGCGATCCAGGGCCCTCTGTGGCCTTTTGTTTAATCCCATTTTCTACCCCATGACAAACGCAATAGATTTCTGTACATCAATGCACCGTTCCCCTCCTTTCTGTACTTCC
>Ga0224511_10003524_pt1 | contig 11336 bp, 9 predicted proteins | sample SF_May12_sed_USG_2_FD_169988 | JGI IMG/M metagenome (GOLD analysis project Ga0224511, IMG submission 169988) | Sediment microbial communities from San Francisco Bay, California, United States - SF_May12_sed_USGS_8_1 | ecosystem: Environmental > Aquatic > Marine > Sediment | place: USA...
AATATTTCATTTATACAATATGAACTCATAGAAGAAGGAATATTGATAACTGACTTCATCTGTGCCAATAGCACATGGGAAAAGGCTTACCTAATGCCATTCTCATTCCATAGCAACGTGTAGTTATGAAAGGTGTCAGCAAATGTCCCGGATGATGCCTGCTGTCCTGCATTGGTTTTTTCCCATTGGTTGTTGTGCCAAGCGGTACCCCAATGCATAGTAGAGCTCATGCGGTCAGTTCCAAGGCTGTCCCGCCTGATGGACAGATTCTCATTCCCTAGAAAAACAAAGGTAAAATCACAAGTTCAATTATGGAAATCGGTTTTAACAGCAAGCCGTTTTCACAGAATCTAGACAATGGTATGTATTGTTTGTAATTTACCTCTAGATTCCACGAGATCGACCTCACCAGATCTGGGCCATTCTCCATACACCCAGTCTCTAGGGAGCATCCATAGAGCTGAAATTTAGTTGTGCAATTAGTGCAATACTTTATAAAGACTGCAATCCACTAACAGCTATCCTCACCTCTATATTCTAATAGTATATTTATTCAGTGACAATTATGTCACTGATCTATTCACTACAGAGCATCATTCTTCAAGAGCCATAGTCATGTTTGCATGCATGGTCAGTCTGAGAGAGATTATTGCATGCATGAGCGTGTGGCAATGTGAAACTCACCCGGCCATATCCAGTCTCCCTGTGGCATTCTCGCAACAATCTCAACCTTTCCATATTTAAATGCAAATTTTGACTTGAGCTTCGCTGACAGGATTGGGTTGAGCATGTTATTTGCTGCGTCTCTGTAGCAACCATAGAAGGCATCTACATCACATCTTCCCCATATCTTTGTTACATTTAGTATTCCATTGTAAAGCCAATCTTCTCCGAACAAATCGGCTGTTAACGTCTGAAAGTTAAACTTCAAAGTAAAACTGGAACAAAATGGAATGATTTCATCACCTTGCGGATGAGCGAACCCAATGTGCAGTTTACATGTAGACAGAGTGTAAAATGTTGATCCATGTTCGAGCAATAGCGCCAGTCAGGCGAGAGTTATTTTTTTATTGCCAGCGGGGTGTTTTTCTGGTATGGGCCTTTAGCGAGCCTCTCACTCCAAATTGCTAGTGTGGGTTCGGATCACCAAGCTAAAAAAATGGAGGTCCCACCAGTGGATTAGGGTCAAAATCACTCCACAGTTGTAAAAGATCCACTTTTCCCTTTTCGTTAAGAGCAGCCGAATTTCGGCGGGTGAAGTGAAATGCTTAGGTTGACCGACCCCCAACCTCCCAGGACCATCCGTCCAGTCTTGTAGCTGGCGGTTCACACTGAGCCAGCGGGTGCCCTGGTAGAGTGTAAGTTGGCCAGGGCAAGCTGACTTCCACTATAAACTCCCCTCGTTCCCAGCTGTTATCTGCCTTGCCAGATAGCCCCCATACTCAATAATGAGTGGGAAGCTTTTATTTTTCTATTATGACCCCAATAGCAGTAATGGGAGTGAACATACTTACTGGTTTAATAGTAAGTTTGCCATCACTAACATAACTATTGGCTGCTTCATTCGCGTAGATCTGAAACTCCCAGTTCTGATAAAATAAAAGTTATCAAATACAGATCAGAATTCATGGAATCATAAATAACTTTTATGCATCTCCCCCACTTTCTGTGAACTGAAAACAGTCTGGTATAGCAACAAATGCGCCTGTAAAGACCCTCAGTACAAAGTACTTCTTTCGGAGACTCTTTCCTACGGATGAAGAAGCTGGTGCGAATCGAGTGTTGCAAAAATAAATGACTCACCCCTCCTCCCCAAGCAGAGATTTCATGCTCCCACAATGAAGTGTCTATCTCTGAGCCGGTGAAGTCATCCTGATGGGTTAAAGTTAGAGTTTGACCTATAATACGGTTCAAGGGAATGTTTAGAGACAAGACGCTGTGTCACTGAAAATCCTCGGTTCAACCACTTCCCCCACACAGCCATTGTGTAAGGGAAACCTTCGCCTTTACTTTCTTCAGATAGTCTTACATGGAGGGCAGTCAGCTAAACAGCTGTGAGGTGTTGATTTTATCACTACATCAACGTCGTCATACGGGCGGGCAGTGAATGGAAAGCAATGCTTTCTGTGATACTTTTTGATGCAAGATTTTCAAGAATGATCCTTAATCAAAATTCTCTTGGTGCATGATCCCAAGCTATCGATATTATCTCAAGAATGGACAAGTACGCAAACAGGACTCAAGATTCACACCATGTCACTGCCCGTGAAAGTCACACCGTGCAGTAAGCAAAGTGACATACCGACAAAGACAACAAAAAGCTATATGACATGATAGAATCAGTCTTTCAAATCCAGGGGGAGTAGTATATCTACTCAAACAAATGTCTATAGCTTACCGTGACTGGCCCTCAAAACCAGTAACAATACCGCTACTTTCTCCATAATAGCTGAGGATAAACTGCTAATTCATTGTTGTTCACCTAAATTTATATATAGTGTCGTGTTCCATAAGCACAATGACCGGTGGCCAGCCATTAAATGGCCCAGTAACCCTGTAATTTAGGAATCATTGCGAAAGATTGCCAAATTGGTTTATAGTCTAAAATTAAAGTACATCAGTACCCATGAGGATTATTCAATCCTCTGCCTTAACTATTAGTTATATTCAGTATACTGACAGACAGAAAACATGCAATAAGCACAAATCATGAAAATGGTCATCAGATTTCATTTTAGGTTTGAAGAGTCACATGCCGCTGACTGACCGCCAACCAGCAAGCTGCCTATGAAGCTAAGAAATTCTCATTCATTATCATCGAAGATCTGAAAAGTGCTCATGCACCAGTACGTATATCAGTGGGTTGACATTAAATCTTGTGAAAAAGCTATTGGGTAGCTATCATGAATTATATAAACCGACATTTACTGTTTTATCTGATGAGCTGTACGCGAGCACAAAATTCAATCTGTAACAAGGTCTTCATGCTGTTACACATTGTTATCTGTCTATGTTTCCTTTTCATTGAATTGTTTATATAAAAAGATGGCACTGGGAGAATCCGAAGGTGATTGACCACGTGGTTATAGGACAGTTATGGAAAACCTCTAGGGCTATAGCCCTTGAATCAAGAACGGAAAATCCTAGCTTTAACTTTTCAAGTCCTAGTCATGCCTAGCTATACCGCTGGGAGTGCCGAACAAGCAGCAAATGGTAACTGAACTACACTCTAAAACTTATCAGATCGGCTAAAGAATGAATACATCCAAGATAAAGATCATGCACAGCATAACCAGTCCAACATCGAGCCCTTGTAATATCATAATGGATTATGAGGCTATAGAAGTAGTGGATCACTACGTCTACTACCTATGGACCAAATGTTTACATCAGTAAGAAACAGGAAAAGAAAAGAAATTCTTGGAAGAATTACTATCGCATGGTAGAAACTACCATGTAAACAGTTATTTCCCACTAGCATTGAAGAACAACATAACAACACTGTTCTATTCATATGGGCAACAACTGAAACTATAGAAAACAAAATTAGAGCCAAATGAGCATGGAGCGAAAAAGGTTAGGAATAACATGGAAAGACAAGGTTTCTAACAAAATCATCAACAAAACAAACACTCCCAGATGCTCTCGAAATGCTAGAAACATCAAAGTGGAGCTGGTCAGACACGCTGCATGAACCAAAGACAACTGGGCCAATTATGTGCTTAGGTGGACCCCGGTAGGCAAAATAAATAGAGGTAGGCCAAAAACTAGATGGGCAGCGGATATAATAAAGCTCGGCAGCAACAACTGGCATCAAGTGGCAGAAGATAGAGATGACGCCGATGATAATGATGATGATAATAACAATTCCATCAGAAATTGTCCCCCAATCTCTGGTCTATGAGTCAATAAAAGATAACTAGACAACTGATACAGGTGGCCTGGCTTCTGATCACCACAGAAACACAGATCACCCGAATCTGCTACCAGTCGCATGGGCAGGTTTCAGATACACCACAGCCAGAAACTGCACTAATTGATTGTTTCCATCTGGCAATTTAACTTTTGTTCTTATGTATTTCCTGAAGTAACAAAGAATGTGCCAAACTGCTTGCGCAGGGATCACCAAACAATACATGTATAACGATTTGTCTTTAAATTCTACTGGTTCGCGTGGGAGGCGATGGCAACATGTGTAGACAACTTCCATGCAAGTGTCCCTGGATTTCCAAAATTCGACCTGATAACCCTAGTTTTCATATGGAAACGAATTCAGACTGGGAATGGAAGGATAGCATCATAATCAATCACTGGAGTTGGATTACCATCTAGTGATGGAAGATCCTGGGAACAGATAAATGTTTGTCAGTGAGTTCCGAGGAGAAAGAAAATAATTGAATGGCCAAAGCTGCTTCTCTGCCATGCAGTGAAAACATTGTAATACCTCATCACTGGGATAACAATATCAACAACAAAACAATGTACAGACTGTTGAATAACGCAAAGGAACAAAAGCGGTAGGCCATGACTGAGGGCATAAGGTGTACTAACCAGGCTATGTAAGGTAAGTTGTGTATAGGAAATCATTATCTTAGAGAGTATAGATCTGCGACCATCTGTGTCGGTGTCAGCTAAGATAAGGCCCGAATCATAGGCCAAAGCCGAACCTGTGATATAGCCTCCGGAAGCCTGTACTCAATTCCGAGGGGCAAGTCCCGATCGGATGGATCAGGGGAAGACAGCACCTAAGTTTGATTATATTACACACACAATCGATGCAAACATTTCTAGTGATAGTTCAATGTACATGTATTCTGAGATGAACCAGAGACCTCACAAGTTGTTTTGTTGTTTTTATCACTGTTAAAAAGACTACTGAGCTATTTTGCTATCCCACTGAGTACTATACACCCACCCAATCTTTCATCAACATTCTGTTTGTTGTAAAGCTCCACTGGTCAGTTTGAGAGAATATTTTTTGAGAGGAGTGTAATCAACCTATCATGACTCACTGTTGGTGCGCGACATTTTCACAAGGTTACTACACTGACACACTGGGCTACACTGGACTTCCTTTCTGTCAGTGAATGATTAGTGGGTGCCGGGTACAGTGGGGGCCAAGTCATGCCATCATTATCTGTATTCTGATGACTACATGCGTATTAACTTTTCTGTGAATGTTAATGAGTTCTTCAAATTATTATATAAAAAAATAATTGAAATAATTTCCTAAATGTGATGTTTTAACTTTAGCTTTATCTGATAAAATTATGAAGTGGGTACCCCCTTCTGAATCCGCTTACTGACCATGTTGGTGGGACAGACCATGCTGGCAAGCAAACTATTAGAAGGGACCGCGTGTGGTTCCGCAACAGTCACACTCCGATAAAATGTTCTACATGCCAGTAGTAGTCTTTCTGTCAATCCAACTCTCCAGAACCTCCTGTAACCCATTACAAGGGGATGAGTCAACTCTGGTCGTTGCTGCTGCAGCGTCACCAGAAGTTCCTTTGCTTCAAGACGCACCCTCGCTGACCAACAGTACTGAGAATTCGACGGCGCTGCTTTGCTCATGCGGTAAGTCCATTTTGTATCACTGTTTTGATTTTTGATCATAGATGTAGGCTGCATGGCCTGCAATTTTGTTGATTTTTTTAGAAGAATCACAATATTATAATGAGGGACCACAATAACGGTTGTCTCTAGGATTAAGATAGACCCAACTGTAAACAGGCTGAATCACGGTAGACTGCACTGATGTAACCAGCTATTTTTTTCTATCAGCCATCGCCTGTCCATGGTTGAACTTCGGCCTTCCTTCTCGCTGTCCACAGGTTGTTTGGTGTCTTTGAGGGGAGATTGAGCCATTTTCTGCCACGCTGGCTCAGGACGGGTTGGCAGAGTGCGATCAGCCATGGAAAAATCCCTTGAAATACTCCCGCCGTGGCTGGGAATTGAACCCGGGCCACGGGGAGCAGTGAGCTATCCCACTGAGCTATCATGACTGACTGACCAGCTATTACCCAATATAAAATACATCAGTCAACAACACTGGCCCAAATCGGGATTTACATTATAGACCAAAGGCATGCCGCTGGTACAAAGTACATAAGAAGGGGACCAACGAAGGCGTTAGGCAGATTAACCTTTACTGATATGTCGGAATGATGGACAATATATAGTGACAGATTATGGACTATTAAATTGCAATCTATCAGGTTAGGATAAGACCCAGGTGGTCCCCCCTTTATTAGTGGGATCTACCAAACTATAATATTGAAGCTTTAATTTAGATGGCCATATATAATTATGGTCAACCTGTAGCTTTGAAAACTGAGAAAACCGTCAAGGGGTAATCCAGACTCGCCCGATAGTTTGGAGTTTGGAAGGGGATTTTTTTACAGCTTGTTGCTTTCAATCCGTCTAAGAAGTGTTTTTATTGTTCTACATGGGAACTTAGCCATCGTCTTTATCGGACCTCCTATGCCCAAGGTGTGTTTGAGTGGTGGGAGCTGGGATACAAGGGCAGAGCTCACACTCGCAACAGTAGCTGGCAGTAACTGGGATTTGAACCCAGTTTCTCACGGTTGCAAACCCAGCGCTCTACCACTGAGCTGTATATCTATATCTATATCTAACTGAGCCCACCTGTTCATAAGCATGTATAGCTGGGTACTATCCCTTGCCAGATTGATGATGTCATGATTAATTCACTGTACACACTTATCCTATCCAGCCGACGACATGGACACATTCAGTCCTCTCAAAAAATAATTACCACAATAATTCATTCTAAGTTCTTTCCCATCGGCTATAAGTCCGGTTTCACTCAGGAGAAATCCCTGAATCTCAGGACTACAAGAGACTGTTATTAGATCATTCTACTGGTTCATAGCTGTCTCTTGACAGTATTTGCACCAGCATCCCATCCCGTAGCGCCCCATAGAGAAGGTAATTCTATGGGAGGTCATGATTCTAAACAGCCGACAGTATTGCAAAATACAAAGTTTTTGCCCTAACTGGGATTGAACCAGGGATCCAGTCCAATGGCCAGTACCCTATCCCGATCTCCCGATCGATTACAGTGAGTATAGCATCATATATTTTGAAAAACTTGGAGAAATTCTAAAAGTTGTAAAGCGCAACCAGCGATTAGGCACCATCTTTTAACTCAATTAATCTACCTAAACAAAAGTTTAATGCGTTGTTTAGTTCATGAAACAATGTTGCTTTTACTCAAGAGATAAATGAAAAAAGAATATGGAAGTTGGAAAACTGAATTTGATAATGTTCTTGCATCACAACGAGTTAATTTATAGTCATATTGAGTTGAGTTTCCTTTGAGTTTCTCACTTGAGCTCGGTTTTATCCAATATGTATCAAATCTATAGCATATCAGATTTCTGTGTATGATTTTTCCAATAAATTCACTTTTAAGCGAAACAAGAATATTGCTATATTTTTTGTGCTTTTTCTGTCAGTTTTAGCCTTTCTGGTTAGTTGGATACTATAATCGTGTAAGTCAGGAAAGTTTAGAAAATTATTGTACTGGAACACTAGACCACTAAGACTTGGGAAATCAAAACCTAACCACAACTTATGTGGTCTCTTGTACTTTTGTTCTGCACCGAAAATGGCAGTCACGCTCTTCATTTCAGAGTCCTCGCAAGTCACTCTGTTTCAAACAAACATAATGTGTTCAGATAGTATTCAGGGTATAGAGTAAACTGTTTCCTCATTCACTGGGTTTCCATGGTTCGCACCAGTTTGGATAAACACCCGGTGCGAACCATGGGAACAAGAGTGGTTCGCTCTCGTTCCAACTCATTCGGTGTATGCGAGGTGGTCCGCACCCGGTAGTCATTCGCACCATGGAAACACATGGTTCGCACCAGTTTGCGCCGTTTGAAGACGGCTCTTGGTTTTGGAGTCAGAAACTTGTGACATCCATGGTCTTTATAGCCGCTAAAGTTTGCAAAAAAGATTTCTAACTTTTTGGACGATAAAATTTCTTTGTTTGATAGCATTATGAACAGTTGAAGTTGTTTGGGACCCATTTTGGACATATACTGGAGTAATCTGCAGAAAATTTAGATCTGATAGGTAGAAGACATATCCCGCCGGGGACCGCAACGAACCATGGAAACTGATACGCACTTTCGAACCTAGGGTAACACATGCAGGCATCGGGTATAATTTGTACACTGGTGATATCATTGTAATCCTTAGGTTCGTTCAGGTTCAGAGGGTGCATGGCCTGGTCGACACGCAGTGGTCAGGTGGCTACCACAACACATCAAGTTTTTATATTATTAATCATTAGAAAGGGCAGATAATGCCTTTCACTTAACCAACTATTTACGCTGGCTGGCTTGCTCTTGTCTACATTTGTTCAGAGATCCAGGTGATGTAGAACTCTGTCACTCAAACCTGATTGATTCTAAGGAAAGTTTCTCTACTGGATTGAAACTGGTCGATTTATCGTGCAGTCCCTCCTGCTGGGAGATAAGACTTCTAAATACTACTTTTTTGCTTCACTTGTAGCACCAGCGGGTGGAAACAAGTTTGTTTTGGCCAGTAATTCGAAAAAAATGAATTTCATTGGTTAATAGATCAGCGTTTCTGGGAGACGGACACATCACATCTGACTTGGCTACCCGAAATAGATCGAAATAGATCACGTGATAGTCTGCCCAAATCAACGCAGTGAGTCAATGTATTTTTCTCACTGTCGCACAATTTACCCCAAATTGTCATCCGGGCGGCAGGTTTACTTCTGTGCGACAGAACAGCCCTGTCATATAAAGAAAATATAAGGAATCAGTGCCGGAGAAACTATTCTCACCTGACCATAATTCTGTTGTAGCTGTAGAGACGGAAGTTTTGCGCCTTAGAGAAGAGATTAAACAGCACAAGGAGTTGATCGAAGAAAGAAATCAGGTAGGATAAGTGAGAATAATTTAATTAATAATATCCATTATAAAATTGAAGTACTAGAAGAGCTTCAGTGTGTAGAATGCTGGCTGTGTGCTCAAATCCCAGAAGTCAGTAGAGGTGACAGGAAGGGCATTCAGCCCAAATTTGCTATATATCTCCAACAAAAAGAGGTTGTCAGTGAGCGAACCCCACCCACTCCCCTGCTCAGGGAAGAGTCGAGTAATAACGCGATAATAGTTTAGATTGATCAAACAAATAAGTAGGTTTTAGCAAAGAAGAAAATCTTTCTTCGCTTGGTGAAATTCAAGCAAATAATTTTATGTAAATCAGTGGCATGTCACTGTGCAAGTCCAACCTGTAATAAAATGCAAATCTTAATAGTATAACTCCACAGCTCATCATAATGCATCATAATTTGATATCAGCTTATCAGAATCTCCGGAAATGGGACCACCCCATGGATTATTGAAGGCCACAGAACTTGCGCTGAAGGCTCTTATGTTGTCATTCTTTTGGTTTGTGTCAATGCTGAAGTGTCAATGTAACCAAAGAAGTGTGCAATGGGGGGCCACACGACTGGTGCTTTGCCACTATAAACTCATAACATTCCAGCCACTAAACTGCTAGTGACAGCGGTCCTCACTATCAATCTAACCGCCAGGTAATCAAATAGGTGTAAATCTGTCATAACCGAGGAAAGTTATGCGGGTAAACATACAGGATGGCACTCAGGGTGGTCAAAGGGATAGCAGATAAAATCCGCCCAGACCTGTTAGACGGGTGCCTGATCGAATGAATGGGCTATGATCAAACTTGAAGAAACTTCACACTGATTAATAACATTGGTTTAAAATTTAGTTTGGGCTTGGAGTAGCGTTCGGATATTCAAGGCGCCTGCCCCAATCTTTCCGATACTGAAAGGGCAATTTCGGAAAGCTTTGCATTCATTGCAATTGGCCTGCCCGGCGGATTAAACCCACTTCCTCCAGCAACCCAATACATTAGGTGTATTCGCGTGATCGAATTTTGGTGTCTGAAACCGGGTTGCATACATATTCTCAGTTCCATCGCTCAAAACAGCGCCTGAAAAGTGCATTTTTTACAAACCATGTACCTTTGGCTGCGTCTAAAAGAGAATTCGATCACGCGAACAGAACTCTGTGTCTGAAAGTGGGCGTGCTAGTTTATACAGTGTTATGGTCATGAAAATGTCAAGGCTAGCTATCGATCGCTTACTTATTCTATGGTCGCTTCGCTGTTGCAAATCAGACCGTGAAGCAGACCGTGAAGCAGACCGTGAAGCAGACCGTGAAGCAGACTGCACAACTTTTGCGCCCGAAACTCTTTGCGTTTTTTAACTGCGCCTATTGGTTCGCCTGATGGCGTCTTATTGTTTTTATCTACGTTTGACTTAAATCATGCGAATACACCTACTAGTTACACCGGGGAGAATTTTTATCTATGTTACCTATATTAAATACGGTGCTCAAGTAACTCAACCAGTTTGTCCTCAGATTGATATGGCAATTTATAGGCCCAATAGCTATTTTTCGTGTTGGCTATTAATTCAATTTTTATTACCTTGAAAGTCAAAACAGTTGAAAAACAGTTCAAAGTCTGATGTCAATTTAGTGAAGCACACATTTTCCCAGACATAGTAAGCGTACTGCACTGTGCTGCCCACTGCCTATAGTTGCTGATGCCGCCTGTCAAACATTCAACATAATTTTTGTAGTTAATAGATGCTCTGACAAGAATCAATAGGAAAACCAGAAAGCCTAAATATGGTAAGTGTATATATGCACCAATCAATAAGCAGTGTCAGGATCTCTAACCCATGATCAGAGATTTTGTTGATAATTTAGATTTAACCTGATATCCTGCATAGTGTGATAGCACAATAGATCAGTGATAGAGTGCTGGGCTTGCAATCGAAAGAACCTGGGTTCAAACCTCCCCCCCCCAACATGAAGAATAATTATGAAGCAATACAGCTTCTTGGGCGCTCAAGTCTTCTCAAGAATCTCCAAGGTCATGGGTTAATTCAATTCAACCCTCTGAATATTTTGATTTGGTGGTAGTATTGCATTCATTTGTCCTTAAGAAGGACAAAAGGTGCATTAGCATGATCAGGTTTTGGCATCTAAAACAGGGTTTCAGACACATTCTCAGTTCCACCGCTCGAAAGTGCGTCCACAGAGTATGTTTTTACAAGCCATGTACTTCGGTACCTCGGACATAAAGGATTACTGATGTCACTGAAGTGTCAAGGTTATCAAAATTTTAAGGTGATCTATCAATCCCTTACATATCCTATGATCTCTTCATGGGTCACTTCGTTGTTGCAAAACAGACTGCATAATTTTCTAAATCTAGCCACGCAATATGTTGAGAGAAGG
>Ga0224511_10003525_pt1 | contig 11335 bp, 2 predicted proteins | sample SF_May12_sed_USG_2_FD_169988 | JGI IMG/M metagenome (GOLD analysis project Ga0224511, IMG submission 169988) | Sediment microbial communities from San Francisco Bay, California, United States - SF_May12_sed_USGS_8_1 | ecosystem: Environmental > Aquatic > Marine > Sediment | place: USA...
ACTACTACTACTACTACTACTACTACTACTACTACTACTACTACTACTACTACTACTACTACTACTACTACTACTACTACTACTACTACTACTACTACTACTACTACTACTACTACTACTACTTACTACTACTACTACTACTACTACTACTACTACTACTACTACTACTACTACTACTACTACTTCTACTACTACTACTACTACTACTACTTCTACTACTACTACTAATTGACATTGTCCACGCCCCCCTAAGGTCAAATTCTGTATCAGTCACTGACATGTGCATCCTGTTTACGAACACTTTGCCATCTGCATTATCTGTACAGGATACATGTATATGTATAGCATCCTGCATGTGCATCCTGTTTACGACCACTTTGCCATCTGCATTATCTGTACAGGATACATGTATATGTATAGCATCCTGCATGTGCATCCTGTTAACGACCACTTTGCCATCTGCATTATCTGTACAGGATACATGTATATGTATAGCATCCTGCATACGACCACTCAGTATTTCCTGCACACAACATTCATTTTAAATTACAATAGTTCCCAGAACAAAACTTAGATGGTCAGACGTATGTTGAAGTTTGAAGCCATGGTTCGTATTGTTTTATTTGGTTCGTTTTATATCATATATGTTACTTGAATTTTACAAATTTGTATTTTTTGAATGATTAGGTTATGTTAAATTTTTGACCAAAACAATGGTATTGATATAATTTTATGTCAACTAAAATTCGCTATTTTTATTTAAGTTATTTAACATTTTCGACACTGATATATTTTGCCGTATAGTCCATAAGTTCAATATTTGAGCAAACCGGAGATCAATTGCTAATGATGAATTAGGAGATGTAAATCATTTTTAATTATTTGTGTTCATCCATGTAATTAACATTACAATACGATTAGTAAACCATTTGTTTCAGGACAAACAGTCAACAATATTTTTGTTGGCCGTAGTGATGGTTGCAAACGCTTTCATCAACACGTATGACACAAACGCTTTCATCAACAAGTATGACGAGGAGTTTTTCTTTAAATGCCGACCGAACCAGTTTGTGAGTCATGTAGTCAGTATCCATAGCAACACTGCTGAAGATAGAAGATTCGACATGTCTTGCACCGACGTCCTCCCTAAATCAAGAGGGACACCAAGATGTTACGAAACTGGTGACGCATTTTTTGTTCTTACAAATGCTGTTTTGAATACATGTATTTGATAATTGCTTCGTAATATCACCACGAGTTTCCTACGCATTTAACCCTGTTATGACAATGTGCAACATTCGTACTTTATCATTTCACAGGCTATATGCATTGTTCCAATTGTTCCATTCGCTTTTAGCATTACACAGTTATAATAAAAGCTACAAAGTCGTATAGAAACGAGGAACAGAAATACTGATTGCGTTATAAATTTCACGATTGTAATATGCCAGGAATGTTTTTAAATAGTACTGTATAAATAATGCCTAAAATTCTGTTTCAATGTTTTATAATTATGATTGTCACAGGTTTCGTAAATCATTACGACAAGGAGGTGGTTTTCCAGTGTCAGGGCAAAGGTTACGTAGCTGGAATCGGGAGCAAACATTCCAACGCCCAAGAAGATCGCATTTGGAGGTTTTTCTGTTGCACCATGCCAAGTAGGTTCTCTTATTCCCGTACGCACGCACGCACGTACGCACTCCACTAATTGCACGCACCAAGACCCACATGTAGAATGAACTACTTAGGCACAAAATTCAATTTTGTAAGCATTTTCCCAAGGCAAATTTAATATGATGTATGTTTATTAAGTATGATCCTATCTAGGAACGCGCTTTGAAGACTGCAAGTTCACCGAATGGACCAATGAGTTTGATGGTCTGCAAAACTTCCGTATCGAGACTGGTTACACCCTTCGCGGAATGATCAGCTGGCACAGTAACCATTACGAGTAAGCCATTTATTGATGGGCATTAACAAAAAAATGGTTACTGTTTAACGGAATCTGGTTGTGTTTTGTTAATATTGAACAGTTATTGAAGTATGTCCGTCTGCGAATGTTGTAACTGTGAGAATATGTTTTGTGCTAAATGTTGCATTTAAAAATATTATTATGAAATTATATCAATCGCAATCGGGGAACGTAGTGTATGTAGCTCTGTAATGATATTATCTCAATGAAATTAATCGGAGAAAAAGGAAGCATAGTCTGCATTGGAAAAAAGAGCCTCGGTATTATTGAAGTTGTTTATCAATTGTAATAAAAGATGCCACACCAATGACGCCCCTGAGCGGGACTCTATTTTTAAATGTAAGCAACATACAATCCATGATCCCAGAGGACCAGAAAAAATAAAAGCACAATTTGGTACGCATTCCTTAAATGACAATAGTGCTCGTTGATTTGTTTGTTCAAACCACTTGTTATTAACGTTGTCGACGTTCTGTGTTGCAGAGACCGACGGTTCCGGTACGAAGTGTGCCGCCTGGTCAAAGAGTGCTAGTCGCACCAAACATTTAACACCCAAACACTACGACATCCATGATGTTATATAATTATAAAACATTTCAGACTGTTACTCTTGCTTATTATAAACAGTAAGCGCAATCTCTTCTTCCTTTTCAAATAAATAATTTGCAAAGTTCACCGTGTTTTCACACTGTCTGAAATTATGACTGAGTTATTCTACTGTGTTTAAACGGGTTTTAATATGCAATTAAATATTACTTTCACAAAAAATGTATGTCTAGCATCAAGCGGTCCCTCTTTTGTAAATTGTTTTGAAGATCAAAACTCGGATGATGAATAAAAACGGTTAAAGTACATTATTTACTGCAATGCACATGTTCATGAAAGGTTTCCTAGCTAATGGCAAATAACAAAGTTACATAACATAACCATTAACAAAGCCTATTTTCCAAGAAGGCTTAAAGAAATCACCGTCTGTATTATTGATTATATAGGAAACCACTAATATTTAGATCCGACACATGTGGCTGCTCTTACGTTGAACATTTTTAGATGTGAAACGCCGTGTTACGTCATCTAATATCAACAAACACATGCCAAAAAAGAAACAATCTTCTTTAAAACTTAACCAAAATAGTCAATCGAAGCATCTTTTTTTCTTGTTTCGTCTTTTAAACTGAGTTATCACGAGCACAGTACTTCAACATTTTGTATAGTTGAAATTATTTCTTATTAAACCAGATACATAATACATATTAATCAAATTCATAACGTCAATTGTGTGTTTTGTAGACAATGAAGGCAAAAATACAAGTTCACTTACTCCAAGTATACATATCGTTAAGTGTTAAAGTGCGTATGTGAGGCATTCAATAGACTCCGATATTAGTATGTGTACAAAATGTTGTTTAATATGTCGTATAAAGTAATATAAAACTGATGAAAGGGAAAGCCCTCAGGAAGCATAGCCTGCACGAGAAAACAGCAGCCTCGGTTTTATTGAAGATTTTCATCAGTGGGAATGAATGATGCCACACCACTCACGCCCCCTAGCGCATGAGCAGAACTCCATTTTCGAATGTAAACAACATACATGTACACTTCATGATCCCTGAGGAGAAAGGTATAATGTAAAACACACTTGGCATGTATCTAACTTGATGTCTGTTTTTCAATAGCCCGGTATTTATTTCAAAACATGACACTGTTCTGCGTTGTCTGTAACATTTCGTTTTCTTTACGTGTCTTCAATTTGTATTAAAATGCATATATTGGATATCCTTATATAACTTTACCAAAACCGAATGCTCACTGAACATTACAATGTTTGTCAACTGAAACCGTACGCATAATGTGGCCAAATTTGTTGATAAAACATGTGTTTACAACACATGTGAACGGGAAACAAGATTTGAATGTTTTGAAGATTAATGAGGCACTGACTAAAATATGCAAGTGGCGTCTTTTAATACTTAAACTATTTACGTCCTTAAACATGTACAAAGTCCGAAGAATGTATAACATTTACGATTATATCTTTACGTATATGCATTGACGGTATTTGACGCAATTTATTGTGATTCATTAAGTCTATTTTATCATGAATACTTTTGTGTTTTAATAATGGAATAAAAACTCGAGATAAACTATTTACCTCATCGAGTACACAAGTGCATACATATATTTGTATCCAACCCTTCATTAGACTAAGGTTGATACAAGGTGTCAGAAGATCAAGTTTGTATTTTGAAAGCAAACAAATTTGTTATACTCTAGAAGTTATATATTAGAAATCTTTTCTATGATTGAGAAGGTAATATTATCAACACACCCTTTATGTTCTAGGAGCAGACTACATCTCAACTGTCAATGAAAGGAATTTAGTTTTCATGAACGTCCTGTTAATGCACTTTATACATATTTGCTGTGAACATTCTAAAAGTAAAATGCTTTGCTATTGACACATTGTGATTCGTCTATGATACTCAAGAGTAGAGGACTCTAGTTTTGACCTTAACGAGTAGAGATGATTCTTTTTAGTAATAAAGTTTCTTTTTCTCTTATCGTACGGCTTGTGCCAAGAATACTCATTTTTCATTATTTTGTCATTTACAAACATAAGCAAATTTGGCGAACTTACAATCTGTCATTCTCACTACGTTGTAACTACGTCAGCTTGGTTGTTTTCAAAAGACAAACACAAACAATCATTCATTCATTTTCTTCTAGACGCTGCTTTTGGCGAATGTCCCTTTTCTTACTACATGTATGTGTTAGATTTGATGTAATCCCCCAAACGAAAGTTGCAAACATATTGTTTTTTTTTGCAAATTAAAAACTAAAAAAGCGGTGTTTGTGATAAAATATTATTTGTTGACATTTTTACCAAAACCTTTCAATATACTGTTCGGGCTTTTAAATATACATTTCTAATTGACCGACCGACTGACTGCTCTACTCGGTATTCGGGCTTATAGACTAATTCGCAACTTGCTGATGTTACCGCTGTTCAAGGCCTTTGCTAGAGCCACACACTATTATTTTTAGATGGTGCACGTATCCATTTATGAATAAAGGTGGCCCTGGAGTTAGTACAGAATATACAACCAAAAGCGATAAATATACATCTGACATGCTTGTTCTGTTGCTCAAAACAGCTGTTGCCAGGATATTATGATAGCTGACAGCAACTGTTTTTGCTACAGTGTATTTTACAACGGAGACACAGTATCTGGTACCTTGGTGTGTAAGATATGTTTGTTGCCATTTGATTGTCAGATACTGCAGCCAAAGTAACTGATACATGGCGGCAGCTTTTTACTCAGTGCGTCATTACATGTTTCACCTGGTTATAGTTGTTGTATTGTAATATAGTATAATATGCATTTATAATATATATACATCACAATGTCATTTAGGCTTTTTAAGCATTAATTTGGATTTAAACCATATTATGTGTCAGAATAAACTGTAAAACAACCATATTTTAATACACTCAGACCACTACAAATGCATTATCCAACCTTAAATAAATAAAACAAACAAAAACATAACAACAACAATTAGCTTTTTATATATGTTCAATTTCTGTATTAGTTTATTAATTAGTCACATATAATAATTATCAGTGGTATGGGTCTGCATGCGTCTTTATTTAAATGGTAAATAGTGTGTACTTTGTAAAAACATTTATCAATTCAATATCTGACAATTAAAACCTAAATACGCTCGCTACCTGCAGGTGTTACATTTACAAACTGAAGTAAATAATATTAAATATATTTTTCGAAAGCGATTGCATGATGAAAGGCATAATGCGATTATTGATAACATGGGTACGTAGAGTGTATAACATTATGTAACAACCTCTTTTGTGTGAGACCACTTCTCGGTCATTCAGTTTTAAGGTAAATATTTAAAACTCCTCAATCCAAACACTCAACTTAAAACATATTCTAACATACGATATTCATACTCTTCATACTCTCACTAATTGTATGACTGGAGACGTCAATGAAAAGGTAGCTCTGCATGTGTTTGTGCGATGTGCATGACCTTTAGTTGAAACTGTTTCAGTATCCACTAGAATATAATCGGGGAGGGAAATTTGTATTTGATTAGAAAAAAATGATAGATACTTCAACCTAATTTTATTTGACTATCGAACACTTTAAACTCACAGACGATAAATAATTACATGTCTTGAGGACATTCCATCAAAACCTTTTTACAAATGTAGTATTCTTGTTGAATGTTTAAATTATCCTTTATAAAGTATTTTATTATGCGTCTTTTACTCAACAACGCAAACAGTCAACAAAGCGTTAATATTTCGCAAATAACAACCTTTTCATGTGCATAATTTCAACTTACCCTGTTTAAATGACAAGTAAGTTACAGTATTTTTTTCCGATAGTTTTATTTGGTGTAGTTTGTTTTGTTATTTACTTTGTTGACGTTCCTAGCACAAACAGTATGTGTTGGTGCATTTCGTTCACTTGTTCTTTATGGACCTTTATTTAAAAGGTGTAATCCTTTTAATGTATTAATTTAATGACATTTTGAAATCCTAAATTCATTTTGCGTATTCTCTAAGAGTTTATTGCACATACTTGCTATCAATTCTCGCATAATTGTAATTGGTCTTATAGATAAAAACACGCTTGCAACAATAAGTATAATCGTGCCTACTCGCTTCGTACCCGGATTATACGGGACTACTTGATAGTCGTCGTGTTGAAGATTGCACTAAATGTTGACACAGCAATCATAACTGTTTGACGATCAACTTGCGTTATTTGTAACTTTCAACAGCTGCTTTTATCATATCAATTATAATTACCAGCTACGTGTATTACATACAGATACCCAGTGTTACTAAATCAAAACAGTTTCGATCCGTGGTCGTGTCATAAATGTTTGTTGCAGTATGATATCCTGATTTTGATGTAAATGTTTCTGATAAATGGCGGCAGATTTTCCAGTTAATCGTTCGGTGAGAATAGTTCAACTGACAATGATAAATAAACTGCTTATTAAATAGGATCTGGGTTTTGCTTACATATTGAATGATAAATCTACAAATATCTAGCCTTTTACAATCATAAATGAAAAAGAAATGATAATATGTTTTTATAACAAATCAAAACTGATTGAAAAAAGAATTTAGTAGAATTTACACAAGTCACTTTTGTAACTGTAACCTAAAACTTAATGTTGTGTTATTTGTCTGTAAAACTTTTGAACCTCTCTTAAATTTATACTGTCATATCCCTTTAATTAAAAATTATCCGTCAGCTTCCTAAAATTTAGTTTTGCTTTGACCTTGACATTTAGATTTAAATGCAGTCGTATAACTTGCAAATCCATGAACGCCCAAATTATTCTCTTATAAATGAAATAAACAGTTTCCAATGTGTAAAACAATAACAATTATTTTCTTAAGACATTATTATTTTTCTTCTCCAATAAATTTGAGAAAGTGTGAGGTTTGCTATTCCTTAAAACTTGTTTATTCTCCGAATGAAAGTCATTGACCGTACCAAGGCGGTAACTCAACATTTCTCGGAGAAATCATTTAAGAAATTATTAATAAAAAGATAAATAAGAAAATCTTAAAAACACAAAATAGGTTTTTCTTAAGGTCTGTTGCGTCTTGGTGTTCTACGTATTTTGTGTTGTTCTGTGTGTTAGCTTTTTACGGGTAATATTGTCATAATGCCCTGAAACTTGACATGTCTACATTGTTTAAAACATTCTTTCTTTGAATATCTCTTCAAATTATATTTTACAAACTAAAAAAACCTTACAGAAATTACATTATTCACAAGTATAAATGTATGAGTTTTCGATACCCTTAAAGTTAATAAAAAGTTGTTTTGAAGCATTTAATAATGTATATGTCCAGATAAAATAGTGTGCAATTCATTGATTTCTATTTAAATATTTAATCCAAACCTAAATAAAACTGGGTAGATGTAACCCGAATAAATGTTTGCTATCGAGCACAACGTCGATTGTTGAAACTTTGTTGCCATTGAATAGGTCAGTGATAGAGGCAGGACGATATTTTTGTTGAACCTAGTCCTAGCTCGCATGATCGTGTTTTGGTTGGTAATACGTCACCAGTCTATGCATAGTCATCGTGTTGATTACTAAGTATGTGCACATAAGTTAATGACGTCGTAATTCTGAAATACCGATCTGCGCGAGGATGAGGAGCAGTCTTGCGAGCAATTTCAACGCATTGTATCACGAGCCATTTTTTATGACAACAGCTTTAGCCATGTCATTATATAACAATAGATTCAAATGAATTTGGTCAACTAATTTATGTTAGTAACTGAAGTTTCAATTAAAGGTATTTTGCCTTGTTCTAGACAATAAATGACTATGTATAATTTGAATATCAAACAAGATTCTATAATTGACTAAATTGGACAACGAGTGTTTTAAACATAGAGCATTTTAATCGACAGCCGAGTATTTAATTTGGATTCATACAAAATCATTAAACGACAAAAGAACACTTTAAATATTGCGTTATGAATATCCCCTTAAGGGTTTAATGGTGTCTGTATTTGTTCTGAACAGAACTATGACAATTGGGTGGTTAGACTATTCATCAGCTATTGGTAAACAGGTAACGGATGCAATTCATATTAATGATCACTTAATTAAACAACCGTAAAATGGCAGTCCTGGCATCTAATTACCTTCACACAGACTGAACAAAATTGTAAGCTCAGATGGAACAACTACCAATGAAAAGCACACAACGTTTTATTAAACCAACATATTCTTTTCCAAACAACGTGTATACACATGTTAAATAGGTGAGTACAACACCTTGCGATAAACATCACCATCGATAATTATCTTTATGTGAAACATATTTATCAAACTTAAATAACCAAGAGGTATACATTCGTGTTTCAAAAACATGATATAAGAAGCAACTTATAACGCACGTGCACGTTAAAAACAATACACTATCTTAAAGCTCCTATCCCAGACTTGGTGGATTTTAATTCCCCAAAATAAAACAAATCAAAATAAACATAGTATTTCACAAATAATCATTATCAATAGAATACGTCTCTGAATTTCATTGAAATCCCTTGTTGTCGTTAGAAAAATGTAAAACTAATACGCGCGTCCTTTGGTCCTGGAAGGATTTCCCGGTTTATAAGTATAACGGTATTCCCTTCACCGTGCACCTTGCTAGAGTCAAAATAATGCCGCCCGTTTAAGGGTCATTTGTTTTTTTAGATCATTGTTTACAAAATAAAGCGTTGAAACGGTTTAAACTTATTTCAAATAATATGCAATTACAATTCTACAGTGACATTTCTTTGAGTGAGACACGTATCAAAAATCTAGTTTAATGTAATTTTTATACATTATGTTTTAAAATCCCTTGCTGACATTTGATTTTAAAATGTTCATTTTAACCAAGACTGGGATAAGAGCTTTAAATCTGCTTCGTGTGGTGTTTTTACAAACGTCGAATACAAGTCCACTGCAATTTTTATGTTTTTTAAGATGTGCTATAAAACTGGATTTTAGTATTGTTGATATAGGTTGACGAGATGTCCAAAGAAATATACTGTTGCAGACAAACCAGACATGGCTCAGTTAAGGTCACCATAAAGTGCCCGTACACTCTAAATAAGGTCACAACAAGGCACATACACATTTTATAATCGTTGATAAGAACTGAAAAGATGTCCGAAAAATGGTGCAGACAAATCAGACTAGTACAAAACTAAAGGGCCACAACAAGAACATGAAATGTTTCTAAAATTTCAATTTAAATATTGCACTAATTTGAAGTGTGCAGATGGGCGTACCGGCATTCTTGAGCCATGTGGAAAACTGGTTAAGGTAACGCTCTTTGACACACTGTAAAACACTTCAACTGAGAATTAAAGAAACTCAACAAAACTGACAAATAAAAGTACCCTACTCAAAAAGTTAAAACTTACTTTCTAAAATATCTTTGCAATATGAAAATATGCGCACTGCCAACATGTTTGATTGAAATGTGTTTAAAGCACATTAAGGTGGGCACTTACAAATACAGCATACTTTTAATTGTTATTTAAGTTGTTGTCTCTCTTGGTCTACATGAATGAATTTGTTTTAATATTATTTCTCAATAACAGAACTGTTATCATTTATATCGCAATCAATATGTTAGCTTTTAACATATGAAACGTTCGGTATCAATCTTTGTCAAATAAGGGGATGTCAGAAAATGTTTTAATCCATCAACTAAATGGGGGTAAATACTAATTTACAAATCCTTGGGTCCCCTTATGTGTTCGAAAAGGTATACCAATGGAACAGCGTCATAAATGCGCCATATAACATTAGACGGCTTCAAATAAGCACAGTCAAATATTACAACCACGCAAACAACCACTTTTTGCAACTGCCTTTGAATGTATGTATATTTAAGGATTGATTGCTATTTTCGTGCGCATATGGAGTATAAACGCCCAGACGTATGTTTGAAAATTCCGTGAAGCGCGCTAGCGCTTCTCGGTAAATTTTCAAACCTACGCAACGTCACAGAGTAGCACGCTTGGATTGGTTGCGTCAACACAACCGTTGGGTTAGTCAGCAGGATAATCACGTTGTCATAATTCTCTTTACATTCGTAACATCATGGCGGCCAACAACATTAACACGCTCGAATGGCCTTCCAGATCATCAGATCTGTCACCTATAGAGCACATATGTATCTCATAAACAGTATGAGGCGACGTTATTTCGCTGTTATCCAGGCAAGAGGCGCACACACAAGATCCTGACATTTTTTTGCGAATTTTGATTTTGACACATATGTGAAATATTGACGAAATATCTATAGTTATTGACGTATGTTTCTGTTCAAATTAATAAGATGTATTGGATATTAAATGAACTTTGTGATGAGTATCTACATTTGCAATTTAAAAGAAGTGTAATAAAAATAAACCAAACAATTTGCGTACTGACTAAACTTTATCCTCTGAGTATATATATGCTTCTGCTACTCTCAATGACATTGGTTTATCACATGGGAAATATTAAGTTTTCGAATTATTTAGTGGTTTACCCGTTGTGATCATTTACAGTTATTCTACTCTACCAGAACATTTGCCTCAAATATAAAAATGATGCGAAGCATGTTTATCAAAGACAAGTAATGCGACATTAACCTCCGAGTGTTGATTTGATTTTAACTGTTCAAAATACAAACTTTCTTCCGGAGGGCTTTCCCTTTCATCAGTTTAATACTACTTACTACAGCTGTTGTTTAGTGCCTGTGTGGCGGCAGTAAAACGTCGCCCCGTACTACATCATTGTGTAGTCATA
>Ga0224511_10003526_pt1 | contig 11335 bp, 6 predicted proteins | sample SF_May12_sed_USG_2_FD_169988 | JGI IMG/M metagenome (GOLD analysis project Ga0224511, IMG submission 169988) | Sediment microbial communities from San Francisco Bay, California, United States - SF_May12_sed_USGS_8_1 | ecosystem: Environmental > Aquatic > Marine > Sediment | place: USA...
AAAAAGTACCGACTCGCACAATCCCCAAAGTGTCCGTGCGGAGAAGAAGACTAAACTACAGAGCATGTCCTCCAAAGATGTAAGCGACACGACCAGGAGCGAGCTGTGACGTGGAAACAACCCTCCAACAGAAGCTATATGGCGATGTTGAGGACCTGAGACGGACCACATCCTTCATCGTAGATACTGGCGTAGTCGTGTAATTGCGAACGCCAGTAAGTAAGTAAGTATCAATGTAAAACACGCCAGTACCACTTTACGACAATGCCGTTCTTTTTATGACAACATTATTATCATACATTTCTTACAGTTAGTTTTAGAGTAAGCCAAAATAAATATCATAGTTTATCGTGTTTTGACATACATTTTATATTACGCAACCAAAAAAAGAGAATATATTGTGCATTCAATGACCCTAAGAGTGCATATGATACCATAAATAGACCTATGTTATGGTCATAACTAATGTCGTACATTATTAATGGTAAATTCCTAGATATTGTTTAATCTATGTACAGCTATGCACAGTCATGTGTTTTTGTCAATGGAGATCATTCAGGTTACTTCCCCTGCTCTATTGGAGTCCGACAAGGGAAATATTTATCGCCATTGTTTTTTTATACTCTTAAATGATTGTTTAGTAGGCGCACAAATTTGCAAGGTGTTAACTGTGCCAGTCACCCACTTGATAATATAATGTTTCTATTTCTAAAATTGTTTGTATTATTGTATTCTGATGCTACTGTTATAGTTTCTGAGACAGCTGAAGACATATAAAATGCTTGAGATATTTACGAACAATATTGTTACATGTGGAACATAACTCTAAATACTAGCAAAACGAAATTCCTTATAACTCATAAAGGTAGACATATAGCTTGTCAATTTTATTATAATGGTATTTCATTAGATATTGTTAAAAGTTTTAATTATCTCTGTGTCGTTTATATTAGTAATGGCTCATTTCGCAAGGCTAAAGTTGAAATTTCATAACAAGCCAAATGAGCAATGTATAATCTTTTGCACTGCATCTTATTTTATTTACGGTGAAAAAGGATCTACACCTTTGTCGGTTGATATTGAAGCCCGAATGGTACCATTTTGGTCTTCTTTGATAAATCTATTAAATGCCAAGTTATCTTTTACGTTGTACTCGATTATGTTAACTTTGTTAAGTAATTTTATGTATGCTACAAATAGAAATTCTAACATATTTTATGGATAGAATTTGTAAGACATGTATCTATAAAATGTGGTGACATACATATATGGGATTCACACATTTTTTTCAAAATAGAAAATGGTTGTATGCCAATGTCAAACAAAAGCTTACATATTTGTTCATATACGATTTTCATGCAAACATAAATCACGATAGCAAATATTCCAACTACAGATTTTGTTTAAGACAACATTCGAAAACTTTTTCTTACTGTAAGATTTTCAGCTGTGTTACAGATCCTGTACATGGGTGTTGCGTCCTACGCCCCTTCCACTGCACTGGAAGCTGGTATTATTTTAATTATTACTAAAGACTATTATTAATTCACACGAGTCTACTTAAGTTGTCATGACGACCGCTTATATAATATTATTGAGCTGTTAATATATATTACATTTCAACATTATATATATATAATACACGTATAACAAGGTTTAGCAAAATCGATGTTTATGTGATATTTTGGCAATTTCGGTAATGACCATCTGTATCGATCTAAGGTTGTTTTTTTTACATAAAGGGCCATCTTTTGTCGTTCAACAACAGTTATTTAGAGTTTTTTTCTTATAGTGTTGCTTCTTCAATGTATATGTAAACAATACACACCTAACGTTGTGCATGTTTCAGTGACCGGGTTTCCGACCTGGGCCACCATCGTGATTGTCGGCTGTGTCTCCACCTTCTACACTTTCCTGGTAAGGTGTTTAGGAAACAAAATAGGGGAGGCAAACATGTAGTACATATAAACGAGCGTCATAGAGTTACTGCCCTTGAAATCCGAAAGCCAATTATTTCACCGAGGCAAACATGTAGTCCCACCTACCTTCAGGTTTTTTCTTCTTGCAGGTATGCATTGAAAATAGGTTTTGGCAAAGGAAGATAATAACATCCTTCCCGCTAAAATATTCATTTATGTTTCAAAGCCTAACTTTTCAAATGCTTAAAAAGACTTAATAATGCACAAAAGTATGACCACAAAAAATAGGCACTCCCAGAACACGGCTGTATGATTCTAGGGCGGGATGAAGGCGGTGGTGTGGACGGACGTCTTCCAGTGCGGCATCATGGTTGCCGGCATTCTTGCCGTCTGTATACTGGTAGGCGGAACTTACTCTAGTCTATATGAAGAAGAAAAATACTTTAAAAGCAGGTACCAAATTGTGCAACTTCTACGAATCGTTTTTGAAAAGTTTAAGCGTATTAAAGTAACAGCACTGTAATGGATTCACATATTTGCAGCTAGGTAGAAGTTTATTTTATTGAAAAATATGCCATTTAGAGACGACGCACCACACAACTGTTCATAATTTTTGCTTAGATGATTTTATAAACATGATTGAGTATTTTCATTCTATTCATATAAAAAGGGGTAAACATATTTCCGTTTAATTTAATTTAGGCATATAAAGGTTACTTGCATTTGAAAAATAATTGTTTGTGGTTGAAAAGTAAAAGCATAATATATATCACACTTTAATGAGGAAAAACTTGTTTATGTTTTTTTGACAAATATACAAATGTGTATCTCTCGACGTCTATTAAAGCGCTATTACCGTTTAAAACATCCCATACTATATCATTCTATATTTTAATAATAGTTTTAACATAGTTCAGCCTTAAAATGTTTTTTATCGTTGTATAATTAAGGAACATAAAACCCAAAGTGGGTCAGGTAAACACTATACTAGTCGTGCACATGAAATCATCGGTCAGCCGGTTTTTCGATCAGCAGGCCGGGCAATATGCGACCAGACGATGTCGATGCCATTCGGCCGACATATCATTTAGTCAATTAATGAGGTGACATTTCGTCTGCTTCCAGGGTGGGATTGAGGTAGGCGGTCTGGATGTCGTGTGGTCCATCAACGAAGAATGGGGGCGGATTGAGTTCTTGGAGTACGTTAAAAGATTACTTTAATTTGTACCCTTAATACTTTTGATATTCAAGATTCACTGGAAAAACTAGAAAAGTCTCGGAGTTATCCTTACACTAATGATACTAGGGCTGCTACAACAACAACAACAACAACAACAACAACAACAACAACAACAACAACAACGACTGCTGCTACTACTAATACTGCTACTACTAATAAGTCTTCATGTATTTTTGTGCACATTTACACTCTTCAGGATCAATCCTGACCCGCGAACCCGGCACACCATCTGGGTTTTGGTGATCGGTGGCGGCGTCCACTGGCTCTCAGCCTTCGGTATGAGTCAGCCCAGTGTCCAGCGGTACTGTGCTGTGTCAACGCTTAACAAAGCCCGAGGGTAGGACTTCTGACTGTGTATTCTAGCGAGAGCACGTGCTCATGTTCAATTGCACACTCAAGTCGTCGACGCTTTGTCGACTTTCATAGTCAATCCGGCAAGTAGCACGCTGAAAGGGCTCGATGAGCCTCATGTCTCCCATGCAGGTCCCCGTCACTGACGGAGGCGACCTCCCGGGGTCTGCTGAATTCTCAACTGTTCCTTTACTTTTACCACTTTCATACTTTTGACCTCAAGATTGCCTATCGAAAGAAAAAAATGAAACTTATACACCATGTAAAGATGTTTACTTAAGTAATTGAGATTCTACCCTTCTTTGATCATTTCTTGTAATAATGTAAAATAAAACTTTAATTTCATTTTCTCATTTGAAAGATTAATGATATACTGAAAACTCTCCGTAATCGACTTTCAGTGCAGTCCTCCTGAACATCATCGGCGTCACCATAATGTCGGTCCTTTCTTCCCTGGCTGGCATTGTGGCCTTCGCCTACTATGTACAGCGCGGGTGCGACCCACTGAGTGCCAAGCTGATCAGCAACCCTAACCAGATTCTGCCGCTGTTTGTACAGGAGGTGCTAAGCTACCCGGCACTTCCCGGCATCTTTGTGTCCTCACTGTTCAGTGGCGCGTTAAGGTAAGCGACAGTTCTCAAATATAACATGCTGTCATTTCCTTGTTTAATGCCAATCATACTTACTCTAAGTAATAGTAAAAGTTGTCTTTCAAGTTTTTTTTACTAGAGAGAATTTAAGCGTTTGCCAAAGGTTTTTAACGATTTATTAAATAATCATAATGTTTTTGTTCTGTAAACCGATTGTTTCTGAAAAAATGCAACCCCTCTTTTTATATTGTTGTATTGAGTTTAACTAATATTCTAAGTATTTTGTGTTGTCTCGTTGTTCAGAAGCAGGTCCTTATCCGGAATCTTTAAAGAATGGGTTAGTATTTTTGGGCTATTATATATGTTTTTATTGCCCGAGAATGTTCTATATGGTACTTACCTTCCGGTGTAACTGTCTAGTTCAATGTCGTCCTCGCTAAACGCCATCGCCGCCGTGATGTGGGAAGACGTCCTCAGTCCGTGTCTTGGTCGCCGCCTCTCGCCACGGGCCAGAACCTGGGTCACCAAAAGCATCGGTTGGTTTAATTAATATATTTTTATTTTCTAATTTAGACTAATTTATTTAAGGTCGTTTGCAAAACAAGTTATACGTATTAATCACTTATATGCTGAGCGCTAAGCAATAACGCATCTGGTTCTATGTATATAACGTCTTAAGAATGACGCGGTCAGGGATCTAACCCACGACCTCCCGCTCTCGGGGCGAAAGCTCTACCACTAAGCTACCGTTTATTAAAATGTGACTAGTTAGCAGTTATTTATTTGGTTCATGTATTACTAGTATATTGGATAAGTTGTAAGTGACCTAGCCAAAAAACACTGAACTGCCGATCCAGGAATTGCGAGTTCAATCCCCCACTACTCTAATTAAAATTACCAAAAGGAGCTATGTACTAGTTAATCCAAAGATACGTGATCCCTTGTATCAGTGCTATACACTGGGCACGTTAAAGAACCTAGATTGTCTTGTGTGGTGGGTGCTCCAATATATTGCACTAGGGGCCACTAACACAAAACTTAACACTCTGTATGCCCCGACACCAAATGGACTGTCATAATGCGTCTAACGCATCTACCTAGCCCTATAGTTTGCATGTTTTCAAGTGTACAATAAAATACACCTTTACTGGAAAGTCCGACTTCGATGTCTCCAATGATCCGCCAGAATAATGACAAATGGTGCATTTTAAGAAGTTTAAAACTAGATACTAATGATCTTTTAGCATGTCCTTCCTTTAACTATCTGTGCTACTTTTCTTACATGTTTTCTGCCTAAGTTGTGAAAATCTATGTGTTATACCTTACGTGATTGGCTTAGTTTTTCTATATTTCGTTGTCAGAATATGTTAATTCTTGTGTTTTTATAAAATATTTAACGTTATCTACGTGTGATGCTATTACAGATTTGATTTTCTAGGGAGCCCACGCCTGCAAGACTGTGGTGTTAAATGAATTTAGCTAGATCTTTTTTTGTTTTTGATTTTTTGGTATAATAAAACAATATAACATCAAACAATCCCTCAGTGCAATGTGATATTTGTTATAATAAGTGTTTCATGTACCACGTGTTTTAGTCCTCGTGTTTGGAGCGGCGGCCGTGGGATTTGCGTTTGTTGCCAACAACCTTGGAGGAACCGTGGTTCAGGTGAATTGTTGCATTGTTTGTGTGTTTTACTGTACGCAGTGTTTTTGTATCAGGTCATATAACGGCAGTCAGAGTTCCTAGAATAACCGGTACTAATGCCCTTAGGCCGCAAGTCCACTTTTTCAAATGTGTCAGGGGTGAGGGACAAATAAACCAAGACTAGTTAAAGCAATCGAGTCGTCAGGAATAACAAAGGCAAACAGACAGACATGTGTTTATGTTCATGCATATATGTTCTTATATAGGATCATATACACGTAGAACCTCACCGATGTCATAAAGAAAGTTAAATTAAGTTTATACATAAACCCTGTTACAATTCCAAATCTCAGTACGTCAGTTAATGAAAAATGATAAAATACACGAACAAACGGATTTGTATCTTGATTTAATATACATTTTATATCATCATACATTTTGACATACTTATATAATACTAGTGTGTTTGTCATCTCCAATGCCATGTCATCTCCAGGCGTCGTTCACGTTTGTCGGCGCCGCCTCCGGGCCGCTGCTGGGGATATTCCTGCTGGGTGGACTCTTCCCGTGGGCTAACTGGCTGGTAGGCGATTCCTTTGTAACAAATACTTGTACGCTCAATGATCAATTTAGTCATGATTTAGTTAATCCAATGAAAATGAGGATATCATTAGGTTCCGGAAATGTCCGAGGAGTTACGAGTGCTCGAGGACGTGTGTTGTTCAGTGGAAATGTTATCTTTCTCGTCCTCTTTGATGACAAATGAAATCTTTGCGTCATGGCAATTTGCATATGCTTGCAATCTGTGAATAAGTGTGCAAAGGCCGTGGGATAAACTAACACATGTTATGTTTTGGTTTTGATTTTCTTTTCTGTAACAAAAGATGAAGAAGCACAAATATACAACATACGTAGTGAATAGCATACACCCGTTTGAACACAAGTAACGTGCCTTGAATGATTATCAAATATTCAAAAGAGTAAACGGTTACCCAAACTCACAAATGATTCCTGTCTAGGGCTGTACAATTGGCGGCCTGGTAGGACTGGCGATTCCAATATGGGTAGGGTTCGGTGCCTACAGTCTGCCGAGGAGGCCGTTTACAGTTGGCTTCCCGACGGCAAACTGTAGCTTTAACGCTGGCAACACGACCACTGCAGCACCAGCATCTACTACTGCGCACACGATGTAAGCTCTCTATTATGTTTATGCAAATATTGCTGGAAGAATTTTGTATTTTGGTAATATTAAAAAAATAACTGTAACTATTGACTATTTATGTATTTTGTGTAGACCGTATTTTCGTCTATTACACAGACCCATTTGTGGAAAAGAACTGTACACTTTGTTTGTATGAAAAATGTAAACGCTTATCAACAGTGTCAGATTCAGAGCCCATGTTTTGATTGTTTTGTAGCTATAGAGGATATTTGTTGAATGTTGGTGTAAGATAGAAATTTTTTTCACGAGTGATCATAGAAATCACACCGGCATAACAATTATATTTTTCACTGCAGACGAACAGTGGAATATAAGTTTATTCCACCGTAAAGCATAAAAGAAAATGTATTAAACCTATGATTATGTGTATATTAATTTGAGCCCCTGTATTGTTTATAGAAAATAAGGACTTGCATTGTTTAAATAGCTTAGCTTTTGAACACCTGTTTTGTTTGTAGCTTAGTTATTTAACTCCTGTACATTTTGTAGCTCATGTATTGAGCGCCTGTATTGTTTGTAACTCAAGTATTGAACACCTTTATTTTTTTAATGTCAGGTATTGAACGACTGAATTGTTTGTAACTGGGTTATTGAGCGCCTTTATCATGTGTAGCTCAGGCATCTGTTTTATTTCTAGCTCAGGTATTGAGCACATGTATTGTATGTATCTCAGTTATTAAGCACCTTCATTATTTGTAACTCAAGTTTTGAAGACATGTATTGTTTGTAGCTCAGGTATTGAACACCTGTATTATTTGTAGCTCAGGGAATGAGCACATGCATTGTATGTAGCTCAGATATTGAACACCTGCATTGTTTGTAACTAAGGGATTGAACACCTGTATTGTTTGTAGCTCAGAGAGTGAAATTCTACATTGTTTGTAGCTCAGGCATTGTGCACCATATTGTTTGTAGCTCAGATATTGAGCGCCTGTATTGTTTGTAGCTCAGGTATGGAACATCTGTATTACTTGTATTTGTAGTTCAGGTGTTTAGCTTCTGCATTGTCTGTAGCTCAGGTATTTAGCACCTGTATTGTTTGTAGCCCAGATATTGAACAACTGTATTGTTTATAGCTCAGTTATTGAGCACCTGTGTTATTTGTAGCCCAGATATTGAACAACTGTATTGTTTATAGCTCAGGTATTGAACACCTGTATTATTTGGTGTTCATGTATTGAGCACCTGTATCATATGTAGTTAAGTAATGCACTTATGTTTCGTTTGTAGCTCAGGAATTGAGGACCTGTATTGTTTGTAGCTAAGATATTGAGCACCTCTATTGTTTGTAGCTCATGTATTGAACACCTGTATTGTTTGTAGCTCAGGTATTGAGCACCTGTACACGCTGTCCTATCTGTGGATGGCATCTCTCGGTGTCGGCATCTCCGTCGTGGTCGGCCTGCTGGTCAGTCTACTCTCCAGTACGTATGGCAGTTTAATTGATCCAAGTGTCTAATCGGTATCGAAATATATGTTAAATGTATGTAAAATATGTGTCACTTATACTTCCCTTTGTATAATGTATTGTTATTTATTTCATCTTCACACATTGTTTTATATTGCATGCCTATCTGTGATTGTCTAAAACATTCCGAGTCAGGTAAGTTTACAGTTACACGTTTACAGGTTTATTTGTACGCACAACACATTTATACGTGTGATAAGAAGATTAAACATTGAAACACATAATATAATTGTATAATCAAGGTAAGTTTAAAATACATTTGCCGTGAACTGCGTTTGTTCTCCCTTCACCGACCGACTAATAAATAATCACACGGAATAAAATGTCTTCCGAACAAATTCCAGTGCCGTGTTTGGGTAGACCAGACGTGGATTCCAAGTACATAATTCCTCTGTTCGACCGTCTCTTCTGTTGTCTGCCGGAAAGGTGCCGCAAACCGTTGAGATTCGGGCGGGTATTTCAACCTCCAAGGGTAACGTTAAAACTACTTTATTCAACTGGTCAACACGTTATGTGTACAGACCTGTATTACTGTATGGATCATATTAGCTAAACTGGAGTTAAAATATATCTAAATTGGTTTAGTATACATGTATGCTCTATTATTTACGGTTGTAAAAGACGCATTTAAAATATCAAATTAATGCATAGCTAATCATTTTTATTCATTATTCATATATTATGTATTTAGAGAATCTACTTGAGAGAAATAAAGCTTCTACTTTTAATAGCATTCCGTACATTTTATATAATTTATATGAAGTAATCATTTAAAACTTCATAAATACATTTTCTTATCTTCTTCTTCAGAAAATATTAGAAGCAACTCTTCATAAAAAGGCCAACAGTGAAAGATCGAATGCAAAACAAGAAGTTAAAGACACCCGAAAACGAACGCATACGTCATCTCGTGACGTCATTCGAGCACTTTCGTATAGAAGACGTTATTCTGGTGGCCTAGGTCGTGAAAACCAAGCGTTCACTTATGACAATGATAGTAAGTTTAAATGGATGACATGATATATGCAACTGACAAAATGGTATTAGAGTCTACCCGGTAATATCAGTACATGAAAATAATTTCAAAAGAGAAAAATAGCAACAAACAATGGACAGTTCCACAACTGTCAATCATGATCATTTATAACTGTACATGGTCAATTTTAATCCAATAGATTAGAATTATATTGTCAGCTGACAATCTGACCTAGAAAATACAAAAGAAAGCATACTTCCTGTTTGTGATAAACCTTATCACAAGATCAAAGAAAGTATGCCGCTTGGGGAGGAGCTTGACAATTTGTGGAACTATCCATCGTTTGTCTCAATGGAGAAATTAACATCTACTGTCTTTTGTGCAAATTTTCTAACAACACGAGCACATGATTTTGTGTACACTATGTATTGTGTTTTGAATATTGACGTGGCAGTTTATTTTTATTGCTGTGTCTCGTTTTTTAAAACTTCTTCAGCTGATCGCTGTAAACAAAATTGTACATATTTATATTTAACGTATCCATAGTATGAAATCAATTTTAAGAACCACAATTGCACTGTTTCTTTAAAATATAGCTTGCAATGCTGCTAGATAGCAATTAGTGTAAATGTGAGCTATATAGTAGCCAATAATAATATTGTACGTTTAAACAGCAATTTAGAAGGTTCATTTTAATTAACCTGACGTTTACATGTACTTCTCTGAAACATTTTAACGCTTTAAATATCTTTCCTTACGAAATCATATTTTATTTTTATTTTTCTCATTTACCGGGTATATTGAAGAAAAACTTTTTGTCACTAAATGTTTATATTCCTATATGATGATATGTTAGAACTTAGAACGGGTGTATTTTAACACCTTTAATATGTTGGTGCGGTATTGGGGTGTCAAGGTACGGGGTTATTATTGTCAAGTAGAAATGCGTACATAACATGGATCATCTATCGCAAACCGACCCTCACTGTCCCATTTTGTGACTGTACATCCGTCCTTTACATTCTGTTGGTAGAAAAGCCTACATCTGATATAGGTTCATTGGCCATGCTTTTTAAAAAATAAATTACATTGTAAACCAGTTTTTCTGCTTTTCGTCACACCGAGTGTTTAATAGATCATGAACTAATTCAATTCAACAAGGAAGATACCGTATTGTTTTGGACTGCACTTGGCCAGTTACTATATTGCGTTCCTGTAGTGATGATAAACTGTAATCTAATGAATGATCTAAAGACATATATGTGCAAAGTTTGGATTTTGGAATTGTTAATCGGTACACACAGTGGACCTCCGCCAATGCAAGCGCTGGAATCACAATAACTAACACTACAGTATTAGCGATGTCATTTGCATAATTGCAAACGTTTCTCTTTTGTAATATTTTTAATAGAACGAAAACAAACAACATATTGGAAAAACATGTTGTTTGTTAAAAGTTGTGGCTTTTCCATTAAGTCAGCGATTAAACAAAAACATAATATAGGACCTCTTTAACAATTTTCTGAACTGTACGTCAAGTTCTTTAAAAAGAATTCCCAACGCTCTTGCCGTGTGACTCACAACTTTAATACGTTTTATAACTTGTAATGGACAGTTCCACAACTGTCAATCATGATCATATATAACTGTACATGGTCAATTTTAATCCAATAGATTAAGATTATATTTTCAGCTGCTAATCTGACCTAGAAAATACAAAAGAAAGCATACTTCCTGTTTGTGATAAACCTTATCACAAGATCAAGGAAAATATGCCGCTTTGGGAGGAGCTTGAAAATTTGTGGAACTATCCATTTGTCTGTTAATCTGGAAAAGCATACTACAAAATCAACAGATACATATGTAAATTACAAGTTTAAACAAACGGACCTTTCCATAATGTCAATCCTATTAGTTTATAACG
>Ga0224511_10003527_pt1 | contig 11335 bp, 5 predicted proteins | sample SF_May12_sed_USG_2_FD_169988 | JGI IMG/M metagenome (GOLD analysis project Ga0224511, IMG submission 169988) | Sediment microbial communities from San Francisco Bay, California, United States - SF_May12_sed_USGS_8_1 | ecosystem: Environmental > Aquatic > Marine > Sediment | place: USA...
AAACCTAGATAATACATGTATGTATTATGTCTTCACAGGCCTAACCGCGGCCCATAGAAATTTATACGAGGTCTTGGAAATTGCGACCCAATCTCAGCCCTGGAGTTTCCTCCTAGTTGTGGCTGACAGGACCCGTTATAACGTCCTGGCTAAGAAGCCTTCTAAGCATAAGACCATAATGAAATGTAATAACGCTCACTTGTCCATCAGGAACTTTCTCATAAAAAAACTTGTAATCTAATAAGTTTATTATCGGTCAGCCTGCTCATACACTGATAACGCAGTACACCTTACTATGTTTTAGTAAAACAACGTCTACCAGAAACCTCTTGACATTTGTAAATTGAGTTGACATCTCTGACAACTCAGTTAGTGAAGCAATGTCATTGCATAGGTTAGAAAACCCTGTTCGAGGCATCATGGTGTAAGAATTGTGATCAGTATTGAGTTATCAATACTAAGTACTATTAGTCTCTACAGGCCTATTTCCAATGCGTGCGCTTTCACATTCCGCTTCTGTAAGCAGACTGGGTGTAATTTTAAGCCCAAGGCAATTTGTCCTCAAAATGCTTTAAATAACTGTGAAAAATGGTCAACTTTTACCTACAGCGGTAAACTGGTCCTATCATGGTATGTTAGCAGCATGTATTTTAATCTGTGATTACCATTCTCGGCAATCACCTGAAATTCTAAATACGACATGTAATATACTGTCGTGACTTCGGTTATGAACTTCACAGAGGTTCATTTGAATACCGTTGCTTTTCTCACAAATTCTGGTGACAGTAACTTGAAGATATAGGAACCTTGCAAAGAACATTCACCCAGAGTGCTAGACTCTGTTCACTAAGAACCCCCTGAACCCACGAACATCAAACAAACTAATCGGCCCTCAAAGTTGATGTATCATCTCGCCTTATCCAATCCGCTCTTTCCCAAGATTCAGAACCGAACAATAGGCTACTTCGTTAACAATCTGATATCAAAAGAGATTAGTGAAAAACGCTAATAACCCCTAATTAGCCTGACTGACATAATTTGACTGGGCTGTTAATTCCCTACTGCATGCCATCTCTGTACTCAATACTACTGGAGCATAAATACGACAATAAAAACGCCCCCTGTTCTTGCTGCCAATGGCACCTGCAAGACTGACATGTATGGGAGTAGTTTTAGGTAATCAGATCCAAGCAAAGGATTCGCTCCTGCACTTTTTTTAGTGTGTTATTACCGTAACAGTATCTGGAGTGAAACTCTGCAATTTGGAAATTTTACAAATAACTGAAAGAAAAAAGTATTTTCTGTCATCATGCGACCTTCGCTGCTCTGACGCAGTGAACACTGATGGTTTATGAGAAATGTTTGTCCCATTCGCCAAATCTATACCCCCTCAATTCACTTGGTTACCAAACCATAATGAGACCTTCAACCTAAAATACAGATTCCAAGCTGCACCCACCTACCATTGGGTTATCATTTGGAGAGTGATTCTATGTTACGCATCAGTGAAACAATCCAATTTAGTAATACAATAGAATTGCATTTTATAACATATGGTTTTGACTCTATATGCATAGAAGATAGGACACTGATCACCAGTAAACCACCCACCATACTTGTCCGATCTCGTGAATCGATTCTGTTTGAGACCTTTAATTTGGGCACATATCGTTCACCTGTATGTATTGTAGAGCTTTAGGCTTTAGTTTGGGGTATTGTCAGATTCCTTTAGCAGTGTGTATAGCTGGTAGCCTTGTATAGTAAACCTAGTAGTAAGGACCCATTTCAAGTACTCCCTAGAGGCTTACTTCACGTATAAATGTCACAGGATAACTCAATTCCTGACTAATTAATTCAATTTAGTTGATGAAACTATATAATCCACAAAAGGTAAGAGCACAATGCAGCTGTAATTATCTATGCTATATAATACCCTAATCTGCTATAATGCATGTCTACGCTCATGAAACCAATGCAAAACAATAACCCTAAGTGTTTTCTATTATCCGCTGATCTGCCTACTATACTGTCTTAGTCTGAAAATACAATCGGGTAGGCTTGCTTTATTTCTAAATAAGCCTAATGATTCGCTTGCATATTCAAGAGTAGTTTGATTTAATTTGCGAGCAATCTGCCTACATATCAGTGGAAATTACGGGCATAGACTAAGCATTGATTTGACTTCGCAGATGAGTCTTATTGACAAATTTAGCGTCTGAAAATTTATGCACATGGGCTGCCATTCATTAGCTGACCCTGTCATTCTCACCCTATACCAATATCTCCTGCCTGAAATGTTTCTGAAACAGTATCAGATCAGTTAGTGGTTGCTGTTGACCCAGTTCCCTTACTGTCTCAAGAACCAGATAGCGTCCTATAAATTGGTATAATAATCTATAAAGAAATATTTACAAATAAAGTATGTTTCAATAGCCTTTGTGACAGTCCATAAGCCGACTGTTGTCGAAAATTCAGCTTTTTGACTGACCGCAAAACTTGGTAGAAGCAGGGATATTCAGCCCTGTTGCTCATTGGTTCTGGTATCAGCAGCATCCCACTAGGTATAGGGACTGAGGTTATGGATCCCCTTCTTGGTGGTGGTTCGCTTTTTGTTGATACACAGACAGTACGGTAAGAGTATGGGTATATTACTCCCTTCTGTGAATCTGCTGGCGAAGTGAGCATTGATTTATACCTTGCTCTATGGGTAATAGTCTGGAAGTCAGAAAGATTTCCGGCTCTTTCACAGGTGGTGGTGATATTTGCTAGGAAATGTTTAATATATTTCAGTAGACTCAGTGGTCAGGTCAGCTAATAACCATCATCCTATTGATAAAGCTGACCCATTTTACACTCGCTTTATAGTAATACTTAATACCTGTAATAGGATATTACCCTTGACTGCCCTTCAACCCAATTGAGAATGTGTGAACTTTGGTTTGACTAATTCCAGTTCACAGTCTGACAGCGTGATTACACTGGTGTACAATGTGTGTTTAGATAAAAGAAGACACAGCATAGTTTCATCAGTCTCTGCTGTCAGATGATAAAAAGCTTTTTTGTGTATCAAAAATTGGATTCTCAGAGCACAAAGCCAGTATTTGTTTGTATGCATTTCAGACATTTTGTGGTTTACACTGAGTAGATCCTGGGCTGTTGCTTCCTAATTAACCTCAAGTAATTGAAGATCACACATATTTGTTTCCAGGTTCTCCCATGAAAAAATCAACTTTATAAAATAGGTACCAGCTGCTGGCTGCTGGGAATCTAGCCCACCTCTCTCAGTGAACGGCGCCTTCTTCCTAAGCAGAAGACAGCCACACAGCCACAATAATGAAAATCCTATAACCTATTAACTCTAAGGTGCCGCCTTTGATTAACTATTAAACTACCTGCACAACCTTCACTAGCACTGGCCTGCACTGTTGGAAATAGAAGAAAAGCCGGGGTTGGCGGATTGGGGGTGGTTATGTATGTGTCGAATAATAGATAGTTTAATCATTGTTGTCTGCTTACAGCATATAAAGAACATATAAAAAAGAATAAACCGAGGAGACCCAAGTCTAAGAGGCCCAAGTCTAATGAAAGCAGCGAGAATGGCGATGAAACAAACGGACACATTCATGAAGAAACTCCTATCGAGTCTTAGTCTGCTTGGTATTCTATGTATGAGCTAATGAAAACAACGATGTATCCAAATCCATAATCCCGTTATCTTTTTTACATAAACGGTATACTTTTATTATGCGAGTAATTGGCTTTCAAATTGATAAGTGCATTGTGGTGTGGCTGAGGGCTCATTAGTCGACGTGAGGGCTTTTGAGCAGACTGAAATATTTGATCGTTCAAAAGTTTTCTTCGAAAGACTTTTGTTGATTTTTATATTTGTGTTAAATATCATTTTTGTTTTACTAAATTATGTTTTCAAGCTCATTTTAAAGTTGCAATATACTTTATCAAATCTCTACACCATATTCAACTACATGTGTTTTGTTTATTAGAAAAAAACCATCGGTAAAGAAATCCAGTACTGATAATCGTAGGTACACAGTTAATCTGTGAGTCATAGATACCTTTTCCTTTGACCTGGCTCTGTAACCTTTGCTATATATTAGCCACGATAACTATGGTGCTAGGAAACGCAATTCACTAACCCAATTTAAATTGAATTGCAGTCTCTGTTGTGAAACCCTCACAACGCATACAAATGCTGACAACTACAGAAATCCTCTTTAGCTTACTGTGAATGAGAACACTGTATAGCATCAACTGTTATTCTCACAGGTTTGGCCTTTGGCTATAAAATAAGTAGAACCCACATGGCAACCACTTGATGCTACGCACACAAATAAATTTAAATGTCCGAGGAATCGTTCTTGGTTGGAGGAAGCTGGTGTAGCTGTTATCTAAAAGTGGCAGGATATAGCTGCTATGTTCATACATGATTGAAAGCAAAAGCAGGCGAATGTAGAACAACCTCATACATCCCACTGTATGATTATTGATTGATAATCATTTCATATCAGTTCATTCTTCTTGATGTCAAGGATTCATTCGGAGAGGAATTCCCAAAAGGAGGCGTGGTCAGAGGCAATAAACTGACCAATGAAATTGACGAAGTCATTATTCGCGGCGCGTGTTCACGAAATGCAGACGCTTAGTCGGGAATGAGTACTACTGATTTAGCTTTTTAAGTCAGTCTGTGCTGCTACTAGAAAGTAGATTCTAGAAATATCAGTCAAGAATCGTGATTACCATGTGCGATCGGCTGAGGATTTTATACTGCTTCATTTTATGTGTTATAGTTCAACAAATCCAAGGAAGTAAGTTGAGCATATACTGATATAGTCATATAGTGATATACGTAGTTTTGCAGCGTTGTGCAGTTGCGGTATCTTTCTTGAACTTTGAGTTTGACTTTGAGTTGGAAGTTGGAGTTTGAGTAGCCAGTAGCGTAGGACTAGGAGTAGTACTAGTACTAGTACTAGTACTAGTGCCAGTACTAGTAAGTAGCTTACAGTTACAACTACAAATTACTGCTTAGGGCTTAGGCTGGTTGAGCATCAGCATGATCGTCAATCACTCAATGAGTGAGTAAGCGATCATGCATGATGATCGGTAATTTATTTGGATTGAATCATTGATCATCGAATTTGAATTGATTTGGTTTTCAACCATCTTCATCTTGTTAGAACAAGTCATACTCACTGAAAATGAACTTGGCTTGAAGTAGTATCATACTTAGTTTGAGAGTTGAGTTGAACCTAACTCTGACATAAAAGGTATAATTGATTTGTTGACTTGGAAGTTGGTGTGAGCACATGCGCTTGACTCGTTGGTAAAGCCGAACAAATTTGGTATGGCCACCCAGTTTTCACTAGTAGGGAAATACCACCACCACTTTATTAATTAGTTAGTCCTACTCCTAGTAGTAGTACTATTAGCAGCGGTATTGTTACTAAACTTACTTGGTGATAGTGATCATAGTCACAGTAATATTAGTATTACGCCTACGGGTACTAAATCACTTACAGTTACTGTTGCTAGTGTTCGTTAACTCTAGTCTGACGAGTAATGTGTGGGCTGTGGCTGTGTGCTACTTTTCTAACCCGTGTACTCGTATGTAAATTTATGTAATGCAGTAAGCAGTATGTGTTGTTATTTTCATGCTCATATATTGTACTAAATAATATCATGTTTATCATGTTATGTATCTATCATACTAGTCTGGCCTATTAGTACTAATGCATAGTAATAGTTATTAGTGGTACTTAGTTAACAGAAACACTGCTAGTCCTACTACTGGTAGGCACTTCAATAGCAACAACAAAAGTTGTCACCCTTCCCCTCTGAAACCTATATCATTCAAAAGAGATTTTACAAATAAAACTAGTCACTGCCTCAGTTAGTTACCTTAGTGACTAGTGGGTTTCAAGTTGACAGTAAACTATTGAACAGATAAAGTGGCTTTAATTCAATCGTTTTAGTTTTAGTTTAGGCTACCTGTAGCATCCAATGTGCTCCTGTATCAGTGTAGGCTATACCGCGCTGGAAGTGAGCCGCCCAGGCTAAAAAGTAAAGTACAGCATTACAGTATGTTGACATTGAATTGTAAATAAATTTCTGATTGCAGGTTTTGAATTTTCAAAAACAATCCTGTGTGGTCTAGAGCTAGTGTAGTTGATGAACATGGAAAGATAAAAGCATCCCGCGTACCATATTTCATCAGCAGCAGATTAGCGTTGATAGCTTACAAATATATCTTTCATGCTTTGCAAGCCAGTAGGCCTATTGTGCATATTCTGCCATTGCTAGTTTTAGATAAGGACATCACAATAACAAGGTCAATAGTTCTGAACCTTTGAATGCAGGAAAACCAATTGCAAAACTACCGCGAAAGCATGATTGCCTCCACAGACTTTTATCATACACAATTTTTCACTAGATCGGTCAAACAATGTTGTTGTTACAGATACGACAGATGATTTAAGTGAGTATGTTAGCTGGCTCGCTTGCTTGCTTGCATGGGTGTAAACGTGTCCTTTTTTCTCAAACTCCATGGTTGTTGACATGAGCGCTAAAATTACTCAGCACTTGCCTGTTTTGTGGTTCAATATCCCAGTTCTAACTAACCACAGTTGGTTATTTAGGTTTATGCAGGCTGCAGGTTTCTGAGGTTGAGAGAGTTTATTGCCACCTGGAGCTGTGCGGCTTGACTAGTCTTATGATGTACAGTACCTGAAAAAATTAATGCTGATAAAATAACCTGCTTGTATTCTGTATATCTCCTGATAGTCCGTATGTTATTGAGTAAAATTTGATAGGCACCTGAACCTTTCCAATTATGCATTGGTGGTGATAGCCTTTGGTCTGAATAAGTGGCTTGTTTACTTGAAGTAGGGCCTATACTAATGTTACAACATGGATTAGTACTGCTTATGTGTGAAATGTTTATGAGGGCTGGTACCTAATTGTAAAATACGTGTGTTTTAAAAACATATTCGATTTTACTCCAAACAAAACATAACTATTATAAGCTCGCTACGTTTCTGTCCATCTATTCAGAGCAACATTGAAAACGATAAGGGCTGAAAGCAATGCAGCATTTAACACACCCACAGCCTCTTACGGTTTCTCAGTTCTCATAAGTGCAGACTTCCTGATATAGGTTTGTAGTTCCTTTTAAGCTCTTGAGCTAGTGAATATGCAGCCACTTAGTCCTAACAATTAAAAGACCTGCATTTCGTAACCTTGACACTTCACTGCGCTAAGCACAGTACATTGGTACAAAATCAAATCATCCCGCCTTCTAATCATTTCACGACAGGTATATTGGCCTAGTTGATTATTTTGGCAAGAAAATACTGACAAAAAAGCTATCCGAGATTGACAGAGTCTACTGATCATAGTAGCTCATGTGAACATACACTTGGATGGGTTACTAGAAGTCAGAAGTAGTATTTTGATTGAAAACACATCACAGCTATTTCTCTACCGATGGCAGATGATTGCGATCAGCTGTAGTGAACTGTCACTGCAGCTGCTGATAGATGCTGATGACCTACTCATTTTTTGTTATGCAATGGACAATTCCTTTCTGGCCGCCAGGTGGATGGTGCCCATCGGCAGCGTACATTGATAAAATTGCCTAACTCCTGCAATTCATTTTTGCCGACTTGACCAAAGTAAATAGACCAAAGAATTATCCTACCCGTGCCTGCATAGAGATGGGTGCTTCCTTACTGCTATGGTTGATATTCTGTAGAGTCCTTTCCCTCAGGTGTTGTATTCTTCCATAACCCTGAGCATTGTCATCCAGCAATGCGGCTAATAAAATGTGCCAATAGAACCTCAACAGAACAGCATGAGCTTTTTAAATGATTAGACACTACCATACGTTTTAGTAAATGTACATTTATCATAATGGGCAACTCTGAGTAGGTTTTTTCAAGCTCCTCAGATCTGCTGGGAGCTGGCCACTGACCTGACATTATGTGGGCTGATCAAAGTACTCTTTTACAGTCTACTAGCACCATAGAGTTATCCTCCCTATAACTTTATATGACTAGCGCCCGGGCACCAAGGACCGATACCAAGGTTTTGTCAGACAATGTCAAGACTATCTCAATACACATTACTGGTATCAAACCAGGACAGTTTGCATCAGTGAGAATAAAAACTTTGTTCGAGTATACATGTATCCCTATATGCCTGCTTTTTCTCCAAACAGGTAGCAATTCAGACTACTCGTAGTTATAGGAAATGATCAATAGGCAGTGAAAATACTTGCTGGAGATGACGTTTTCTAGGGACATGACTGGCTGTTCCACTCTAAAGCTAGTATAAGCTGTAAACGATTATGAGAAAAGTTTGGCGTCGAAGCGTAGGCATGGACACACAATCTATGACCTATAAACTCCTACTGCAGCGGCAGACAACTTCCAAAGCACTAGTCATAATAGTTAGGACACTGCTGAAATAATAAAAGAAAATTACTTGCACACTTTTGCGGCTTCTAAGATGTGGGGATTGTGAGTAGCTCTTTGGCAAACTTGTTGCAAAAAGATTATCTAGTAAGCTTATTTTTCTTGAATCCTGGCTTGTGCGGGTTATACAAATATATGTAGCAATAGTTAGACTTCTCCAGGTCAATAGGCCCATTCCGACTATACGCACTTCTTCATGTAATGCGGGGATCTATCACATTTGAGCTGGTGAACTTGAAACAGTGACATGGCTGTTCTTCTGAGATATATTTGAATTCGGCCGCAGTTGTCACCTGATCTCAAATCTTTTAGTCATGTCTTAACATCCAGAATTATCTGGAATACTCCCATCTTGAAATCTCAGCTAACTATAAGCATTTGGCATAATGGTGCCAAAAATTACTTGCATTTAATTGTTATTGCAGAAACCTTTGCCGGTTACGAGATCACTGTCTATTGAAATGTTGTGTTTACATAAAAACTGGATGTTTAGATTGGTGCTAAATGGTGGCTAAATCTAAATGCCACTGGCCAAAATTGATAGCCCAATAAAATGAGACCCGTATTTATCTCCTATTAACAGAGATTGCCCTTGGGACTTCAATTTTTTGCCTGGTGATTATTACTATGCCAGCAGTCTGGGCAGACACCTGTGAGTCTGTGACACAGTAAAGTTCCTAGATCCAGTGTTTATGATGGGATGCATTTCAGGTCTGGTAACTCTATGAGTTGGGGATATAAAAGTGCTCTCAGAAACGACTAGCATGCCAATCGGTTGAATGATCGGGCATTCTGTACGCGGCACCTAGATAAACCGCAGTGTTCATGGTATTGAAGGCTCTGACTGTACACTGGTCCCATACACGTTGAGGTCACACACAGCCTTTGCCTGTAATTAATGACCCAGCTATTACCCTTCAGAGCCCAATCTGCAGCAGAAAAGTCGCAAAACTTGGGTCTGGGGATCATATAGCCGTGTGTGATTCAGAAAAATAAGTCTCAGTGCCGCTGACCGGACCAGTTCATTAGCATTGCCATCTTTGAGCCTCTAGCTGTCATTTCCTATACCGCTAATTTTTATCAGACACACAACCTGGCATGTTATTGCTTCCACATGGCAGAGTCAGATGCACCAAATGCACAGTTTTTAGTCCGATAAGATCAGCGTTGTAATTTATGCCAGCTGTTACCTTATCAAGTAGTGAAGTTAGTCATGGAGAGTGCAGTGATTTATCGCTCCTCTCATACTTCTCTTTAGAATGTTTTCTATAGGAACCAGTGTCTATGAATACAGGATCACATGAACATTTGTATCACACATATGGGCCATTTAAACTTCCTATCTAGCCATTTTTCCTTTCCCAGGTTTAACCCCTATTGTAGAAAGCAGATACTAATTTTTGGTAATCCCACTGAGCGATTTTAGCATCAGTTGACATTTTTCAGTATATGCATTATATAATAGGCACAGCTAGCGCGTTAGAAATGCATGTAATTCCCCTTTCGGTTACTGCGATTATTGAGATCTTCAGAGCTCCAGATTTAATACCTAGTGTGGTGTGCCAAGGCTAGCTCCTATCGCTCCAACAAGCCTCATAGTACTGACGAATCAGCGATGACTCGTAGTCCGGAAGACGTCGGCAATTTTATGAGACGGCATGTTTTCTAGTGTGGCAGTATCTTTAGGCTTAGAAGGGCCATTAAATAGAATAGCCGAATGCATGCCAAAGTAGATTTTGTAAAAAAAAAAAGAACACCGTCATCCAACTTGTACTTGTGAACGAAATTCTCCCGGTCCAACCAAGAAATATTCCATGGTATACTATTAGCACTATTCAATTCCAATTCATATCCCAGCTGAAACTATGTTTTTTTCTTATTTGTACTGTCTAAGCCAAAACCACCATTAGAAGGGGAAAACAGCTCTGTATGCTCCATGATCCGAATCTACACGGAGCTTCTTACTCCTCTCTGTCCATGACTGTTGCTTTCCATCTTACATGTGCGTATATCTTCTATCTGTAGGTCAGCTCCTGACGACTAGTACAAACTTAACAGGAGTGCATGGCTCAGACATTCAAATCAACTGCTCAGCAATACTCACAGAAGACAGTAAGCAACGTACAATTACAATATACCAGCAAACCCATATTGCATACTGCGAAGTCCAGAAGTCTGGTCAGGCCAGTTTTATGTAAATTTGATTTTTATACAAGGTTTGTTTTTCCATCCCATTATACTCAAAAAGAAGTAAAACTGTGGCATAAAACTGACGTAAACATTGGTATGGTAATGTATTGAGTTTTTCTGACCGATGGTGACTCTGATATTGTTTTCTCGGTAGCTAAGATCCCTACATTTATTAAATATGTCATCGAATACTAACCCAGACTCTGTATTGCAGGTACGCTTGTGGTGGTTGGTCCGGACGCGCTTGTCTGGTACATGTATGCGACAACTAGTTTGGACCGTCCATTTGTTGTCAACAACAAGCGGGAGTTAGATTGGAAAGGTTTGTGAGCATGTGCATCAAAGAGGGTATATGCTCCTGCATGAGAAGACAAAAAATTGTCAAACCCGTTGTCATTTTATTATTCCTTTTTTCGCTGCCGGATCCGTCCTAGTATATATTTAACGCCTGAAACTTTTTGGCGAGCTATAGGAACCTTACCCATTTCCCAGCCACGGCGGAGTATTTCAAGGGATTTTTCCCTGACTGATCGCACTCTGCCAACCCGTCCTGAGCCAGCATGGCAGAAAATGGCTCAATCTCCCCTCAATGACATCACACAACCTGTGGACAACGAGGAGGAAGGCCGAAGTTCAACAATAGACAAACAATGACTGAT
>Ga0224511_10003528_pt1 | contig 11333 bp, 12 predicted proteins | sample SF_May12_sed_USG_2_FD_169988 | JGI IMG/M metagenome (GOLD analysis project Ga0224511, IMG submission 169988) | Sediment microbial communities from San Francisco Bay, California, United States - SF_May12_sed_USGS_8_1 | ecosystem: Environmental > Aquatic > Marine > Sediment | place: USA...
TTTTCTTTAAAACACGTATACTTTTGGCTCCCGTTTATTACTTTTAATCGCATTAATTTGACTATTAAGCTTCCACTGACACAATACCAACACTGCTGACATATTCTTCATTCACTGTTCAAAAATATTAATATACGTACTAGTAAAAATACGCACATTTTTATCCGGGTGTAATTATTGGATCTATGCCTAGCATTTTTCTCAGTTATTTCGGCGATCATCGTCATCTAAAATGCAATATTATTATTACTACATTAATAATATTTCTATATACTGTCCATATTTAGAATATAAGTTTTTGTTTTATTTTCATGCTAAATAATTATGTTGTGTCTCTTTTCTAAAATCATCATATTTCTGTCCTAACACCTTGAGTCTGATAATAATCAAGAACGCGTGGGCAGAACAGAGATTTCACCGCGGCTGTTATGTCATCTCGCGATATTACGATTATCGCGTATTTCATCATTAAGCCTAAATGCTTATCGTAGCAAGCCTAAGTGCTTATGGTAGCATACCTGATGCTTATCGTACATGTTTGATCGATAAGTGCCACTGCTGGGGTTCTACAACTGTGAAGTGTGTAGACATTGTTTCTGCATGTATGTGGCTGTGTTTATTAGATGCTGGCTATTGTTGTACCCGACGGGATATCGCAGACGAATATAATTATGATATCGTCGACAAAACCTGGCCGTGTTCTTGTTGAAAAATGTACTTAATACCTTGCACGTATGAGTGTATCGTCGTTTGACTTTACTTATTAACGTACAAGATATTAAGTCGGATTGTTTTTATTTTATTAAAATACTAATTATTAATTGTTTTTTTTAATTAAAATGCTAAAAAGAGTCACTTTGGCTTTGTATTTCATGCATCAAGTGCATCCGTTCTAAAATGATTTCGACCAACACACATTTGACAACTATTATGTATGTTTAAAATAAAATAAAACCCCAACGCGTTTGAAAATCATTAATTAGTATATATTTCTGGCCATGACTAGCTTTTAGGACAGCAAATAAAAACAATCCTGGTTATCGTGTTTGTATCCCCGTTTATTCGCAAGTTAACGATTTTATGTCATGTAATTTTGTTTTATATTTTTGAACGCATTTCATAAATGTTATACGAATATTACGTATCTATTAATATGACTAGATTTACATTATTTTGATACTGATAATTTTTAATTAAGCCATATACTCGTGTGTTGATCTTTAAATATGCAATAACTGTACGGTCGTCTACTTAAACAGCAAATCATTTATATATTAACAAGGTGTCATCGGCCTAATCATGAATGCCTTTGACTCTGGAATCAATTGCGGATGTCTAATATATATTTTTTCTGAATGATAAGCGAGCTTAAAAGAATGTGCAATACAAAACCTTAAAAATCAAAATTACTCTTGCATCATTTTTTATTATTAAGTATTAATTTATATAAAAGACTGTGCGTATCCTAGATAATTTCATTTGCGCGAAAATGGTTTCAGATTGAATTCATAGGTGCAACAAAAATATAAATCGACAAGTTGTGTCAATATTAATCGTCGATATTTCTTTATTGTTGAAGCTAAAGTCTACCAACATATTGCTGTTAAAATTCGTGATTGTTTTTACTTTAGATGTTAATTTTGTGTAATAATTTGTAGAGTTGTAATACTATATGCGACTTTCAATGTCGTTTTTATATGCCTCTAGTTGTCTTCCGCTTCCAATTGACATTACGCTGAGGCTACTATAAACACGCCCTTAGACAAGTACCTAATTTGTTTTACAAAGTAATCCCTTGTGTCCGAAGACATGCGACTATGTTTGTACAAGTATAGGCTAATCCTTTCATTGGTGAACGGATTATGCATATTTAGAAATGTAAGGTCCGGCGTAATGTTCATTCCGGCTGCTGCATGTTTGAAGATTTTACGGCATTTTGGTGGCAACGGCATGTTAGATTAATGAGGTAAACCAAGCGAGGATCAAACCATGGACCCATTGACTGAGAGGTAGGTGTTCCACTTGTCACGATTTTATCTAAATTTTCTTAGCTTTTGTTCCCAGTAAAAGAATCATAATTAAGGGAGGCTACTAGTATTTGTTTGAGATTTTAATTTGGGTGGAATAGTCTGCCCTTTTGGCGCCAACTTTACCGTTTACTATTTCTTCTTCTTTTTTCTGATAAAAGTGATGGTGATGATAGATTCTTATTCTTCTTAGTCTTCTTCTTGTTCTACATTATTATTATTATTATTATTATTATTATTATTATTATTATTATTATTATTATTATTATTATTAAAGAAGTAAACCAACACTTGATAGGGTTTTCTATTGGTTTTATTTGGTGTAAAACATGCAACGAGTCTTAGCCAGTAGCTCAGCACAAATCACAAAAAACTGTCATATAACAAACACATTTTCTATGTTCAGCGAACATACCGACTGAAAACAGGGCATATTGACAACAACGACTAAACTCTACTATAATATCTAAACAAATAACAAATGTGAAATTAACAGAGTCTTTTTAAATAAGTATTAAATAATCTAAAGTTTCCCATGATCATGTTTTCAACAAGGGTTCATTAACATAACTATACATCAAATACCGGGGAATACTTGCATGTACAGTCAGACACAGAAAAAAGTTTATATGAAAATGTTTTTTGACGTATCTTTACCTAGAAAATTTTATAGAAAAATAAAAGTTCGTATAATATGTGGCACAGTTTAATATGTAATGTCTCGCGTAAATGAACTAACAATATTTCTATAATCTCTCTAAGCAATCAATAGTCTTTTAGGTGCATACACCACAATTTCGAAATGAAAAAAAACAGCAAATAGTCAATCCACGAATTAATTCGTTGGTATCCGTCTAGTGTTTGTTTCGACGGCCAAAGTGTTGGAACAATGTTTTTGGTGTATGTGTGCGTTTCTCTGTATCTTGTTTTCCATCGCCCTCGCTGACTGGGATTGTTTGAGCAACGAACAGATGAATGGAGAAAAATGGGGTAACGTGTCCTGAAATCCTGAAAAAAATAAATTTAATTTTATTTCATTGTAAATATTGTTATTGCATTTATATTTAGGCTTTTAATCAGAGAGAAAGACATATTATCTGCTGTAATACGGTATGTTTGATCATGTTTGGAAAATCATTAGTCAAAAAGGGTCAACAGATGCCGACGATTTAAAGCACAGTTAAACAACTGTATGTAATAGTTTAATGTATACTTAAAAATATCCAACAACGATATATTATCCTAACGCACTAAGTTGACAAGATGACACATTTTAACGTATTTTACGCATACGATGTCGTGATTCGTGATGAAGTTTTTGATAATGTATTCATTTTCTTATCGGATAAGCAAAGGCCTATTCAGAATCAGTGGTCTTCCAAGAAAACGTTACTTAATAATAAAAACACAAGCATCCATATAAAATAAAATAATTCAAACATACCTAGTGGGCATTTAAAGTCAATCATCCGAAAGTCTAGACCTCCTTGACAACGACTTTGCGGGTCGTCCTGACAACGGAAGTGCTGCTAGTGGCGGCGGCAGACTGGCTTCGGTTGGACAAACGGGCCTTCTGCAGGTTGTTCTCGGCAAAGTTCGCCCGCTCCTCGGCGCTGTCAAGTTCGTCCGTGACTTTACGGTACTTGGCGAGATTAATGGCGGCAACTTCCTCCTGAAACGTGGAAACAAAATAAATGAAGACAATGATTACCATTTACAGTGGGTTATTTATTCAGAAATCTTTATATGAAGTTAATGTAGTCCAGACACGGTTTGAAAAATTCTAGGGATTTTGATGAATACTAGTAAAGGTTAAGTACAATATTAAACTTACAGCTTAAATACAAGCTTAAACTTACAGCTTAAATACAAGCTTAAACTTACAGCTTCCTCGGCCATGCGCTTGTAGCTCTTGATCTTGTTCTGGAGTTTGTCAATCAGCTCCTGGAGACGCTCGGAGTTCTTGCGGTCCTCATCGACCTGGAAGGCGAGCTCCTTCAGACGGCGGTCGGCCTTGCGGGCGTTCTTCTGTGTCTCAGCGTGGCGGCGCTGCTCGCTGTCAAGCTCAGCTTCGAGCTCGGTGACTCTGGATTCCAGCTTGGCGATAACTGCCTTGCCGCCCTTAGCAGCCTTGGTCTCGGCTTCGGTAAGGCGGAGGGTGGTTTCACGGATCTCTGTCTCCAGACTGTGGCGGATCCTCTCCAGCTGAGAGGAGTGTTCCTTCTCGGAACGGAGCTCCTCAACAAGGCGGTTGTTGTCGATGGCGAACTTCTTGCAGGCATCATCGGCGCGGCGAACCTCGGAGCTCATTTCCTCCAGGTCAGCAGACATGGCACCGATGTCAGCCTCCACGCGTCTCTTGGCACTGGACAGAGACTGAATCTGAGAGGACAGCTCGTTTACGCGGTCGGTAGCCTCGACAAGTTCGCCTTCGACTGCCTTGCGGGCGCGTTCTGCAGATTCGAGAGCAGAGCGGATCTCCAAGCTTTCGGATGTGATAATGGTCACGCGGCGCTCGGAAATCTGCACAGCTTCGTGAGCTTCGGAGACCTTGCGGCGTTCATCATCAATGACTGCCTGCATTGCGCGGCTCTCTTCCTGGAAGCGTTTAGCGTTCTTCTCCATCTCGGCTCTGGAGCGGTTGGCAGCGTCAAGAGCAGCTTCCAGCTCGTTGATGTCAGATTCGAGCTTCTTGCGAAGGCGAAGGGCCTCAGCTTTAGCCTTAGATTCAGCGTCAAGGGTAGCTTGCATGGACTCGATCTGGCGGGCGTTGTTGCGTCTGTAATAATAATAATAATAATGTCAAGAGCCTTAATTTTGATTTGTTTTGTGGACGCGTTTAAAAACACTTGTAAACTTAATTAACAATATCAAAATAAAACAGAATAATAACGATGAATCATTAACTATAACATACCTGGTGTTCTCGAACTCTTCTTCCTTCTCGGCGATGCGGCGGTCAATCTCAGACCGGATGCCCTGGATCTCCATCTGCGCACGTGCAACCTTGGCCTCTTCCTGCTCCAGCGTGGACTCAGCCTCCTCCAGAGCGGCCTGGAGTTCCTGTTTCTCCATCTCCAGACGGCGGCGGATCTTCTCCACCTCGGCGACGGAGCGGGAGCCATCGGACAGCTGATCGTTGACATCGTGGAGTTCCGCTTCAATAAAAAATTTCGTTCATTACAGTGTAACTACTAGTGTGTCAGATTTTCAGTTATAGACTTCTTTACTTGCAAACAGGTCGACAAATGATTACAATCGTTGTTAGGTATGTCTTACATCATACATGCTTTTTTAGGTACTTAGATTTTATTATAACATGCAAAGATAAAGCTAACGGAATTATTTGTGGTCACAGTCCTCTGGTCAGAATATCGACCACTGGAATTCCAATACATACAAGACAGGTTGCTGTTTTCGCGTCTCAGAGACTCGACGGTAGAAGTAATCTCCTCGTAGCTAGTCTTGACACGGAACAGCTCGGCGGAATAGGAGCGGGATTCCTTCTGGGCATTCTCGACCTCGGACTGCAGAGAGCGGACCTTCAGCTGCCATTCAGAGATGGTCTTGTCGAAGTTCTTGTTTCGCTTTTCGAGAGCGGTAACAGCTGCGTTTGCGCGGTCGTAGTTCACAACAGCGTCCTCGAGTTCCATCTGCAACATAAATTCCAACACTTTAGAGACTGAGGAGACATAGGGGATTTCTAAGTTTGCGTCATAAATTTATTAATTGATTCACGATTTAGTTCGAATCTAGCCAACTAACATCATATTAGCTATTGTTACAGCGAGTCGAACTTGGACATTCACAATGAATTCTACATACTAGTAATTGAACGTAACATTGATGAGAATTTTGTACTGAGGAAAGCTTATACAAATGCCGACATATTGTACAGACCTGCAGCCGGCTTCGGGTCTTCTCGAGCTGGTTGATCTTGTTGTTGGCTGCGTCAAGGGAAGCCTCAACTTCCTGCAGTTTTGCGGACAACTTGCGACGGGTGTCTTCAAGCTCCTCGGAGCGGGCCATACCTGTAACGAAACAATAAGAGTAATTTATAATGCTTGGATAATAAATTAACAGTTATCAGAAAACAAACTATACGAATACAAATGTATTCCCAACCACTGCGCATAACCAACTACCGGGTATACATGTACATGTTTGTTTTTAGAAATTTAGACAATCGACTTACTAGTAATTTACATTGTTAACCGTTCCGAGCACAATGAAATAGAATATACCTTCGCTCTCGTATTTGACTCTCCAGGCGTTAGCCTCAGCATTGGCGCGGGACAGCTGCCTCTGGAGGTCAGCCTTGGCGTCGGATTCCTCCTCCAGCTGTTCGCGGAGAGCATCCAGGTCGCCCATAAGGTTGCGGAGCTCGGTCGACATCTTTTGGCGAGCCTGTTTTTACCAAGAAGAGTTGCATATTTGTTATACATTATTTTAAAGTAATTCGCATGATTAAATATGACAAATCTTGGCAGACTCCGAATAAGTATGGGCAGTCTATATGACAACAAAATAACATTACTGTTATAGTTCAGTGCTACTTTACACTGGTCATGGATACTTGAACGAATCTGACATGGGTGTAATAATAGATTTGCTAAACGTACCCTCATTTCATCGTCAACAGAGCGGCGAGCCTCATCAAGAGAAGCGAGCAGACCGCTTCGCTCCCGGTTGAGGCCAGCAATCTTCGTTTCAGCATCCTCAAGCTGGCGGCTCATCTCGGAGTTCTCAGACTGGAATGGAGAAATGATAGCATATATTAAAATAGTTAAAACATAGTTTTATCTGTGAATACACGTCGTTAGTATTTGTACAAATACAGTGCGATAATGCTTGCGTTGCTTTTAAAGGCTTTTATACTAACATAAACCAATGGTTACCTGAAGACGGGCCTTGGTTGCGGCGAGGTCTTGGAGGGTGCGAGTAGACTCGTCGAGGCGAGCATTTAGATCGCTGATCTGAGCTTCTACCTGCTTGGACATCTTCTCGGACATACCACCCTTCTTACCGGCGTTCACAACCTGGTCCTGCAGATCGGCGATCTCGGCCTTAAGCTGTGCCTTCTCCTTCTCTACGCGTCCCTTGGCCTTCTGCAGCTGGTCGATCTGATCAGCCATCTCGTTGGCGGCGTCCTGGGCCTTCTTGCGGAGGGCAGCAATTTGACCCTCGCTCTGCATAGCCTGCTCCTCAAGATCGCGGCGGAGTTTCTGCACTTCAGCCTCGCGTTTCTTGTTCAGCTCGACCTGAGCGGCGGTCTGGCCTCCCTGTTCGTCAAGGGCCTCGGCAAGATCCTGGAGCTCGCGAGACAGTTCCTGCTTGGCCTTCTCAGCCTGTAAGAATCAATTATTGACACCTACCGTACGTTTCATTGTCATAAAAATATATTAACAATAAGCAATTCGAAAATTAAATAGAAAGCAATTACTGTATAAACACTTAGCACGCGGCTAAATATGAGTTGGACAATATTGTAAAATCATGTATTACCTTAGACCTGTTCAGTCTCTCGTTTTCAAGCTCCTCCTCGAGCTCCTCAATGCGGGCCTGGAGTTCGCGGATCTTGCGCTGCAGCTGAGCAACAAGCCCTGACTCGTCTTCAAGCTTCTGTTCGAGGTTCTTGATGTCTGCATCGCGCCTGTCATTTTCATTAAATGTGATTATTTATGGTAATATCAATTATATAGGTATTTATTTGAGTTACTTGAGTTAATACATAATATATTATTCTTGTTTCAGAACAAGTAATAAAACAAATTGCAATAAAATTAGTTAAGCTTGCTGTAATCTTTCTATCCGTATACATTATATCAACAACGTTGTGTGCAATATAAAACGGTTATTTCATATCAAAACAACCTATTTCTAAAGCAATGTCCTCGGTATAACCTATTAAACAAAAATCACAATTCTTACTTCTTAATCTGAGAATCCATTTCCGCACGAATACGCTCCAGCTCTTCGACATTTTCCTGAGTTGCTCTGAGGTCACCCTCAAGCTTCTTCTTAGCCTTCTCAACATCAGCGCGAACCTTCTTCTCACGTTCCAGATTGTCCTCGAGCTGTGTAGAGTTAAAATAAAACATTATGTTTGTAATGTTTTATTAGATCTGAGAACTTTATTCTAGTCTTTTTCTAATGTAAATAATCTTTAATCCATGATCCCAGAGGACAACTTGTTCAATGATTGTTGTCTTATAGTAAAGCAGTATTATCCGATATGCGTTTACTGGTTTAATAAATTTTAATAGTTATAACTATTAAATATGGAAGTACAGTATGCCATTCGCCTACAATGGAACGTAAAATAAAAAGATTATTAATTGTCGAATATATGTGTAGTATTAAACCCATACTGTTCAACAAACCTCATCCAAGGTAGATTCCAGCTTCTGCCTGAGCTTGTTCAGGTTGTTGACCTTGTCCTCCTCGGCCTTGAGAGAGTCCTGAGTCTTCTTCAGGTTCTCATCAAGAGCCTTCTTGTCCTTGTTCAGCTTGCCAATGACCTCATCCTGAGCAGCCATCTCACCCTGCAGAGTCTTGATCTGGCTATCCTTGTGCTGAAATTACAACATCGTTTACAATAACAACCGCGAAAAACTGTTGCAATTCTTTGATACAGAGTTAAAATTGTCACCTAACTGTTAAGAAAACAATCACAAAGTAATCTAACTCTTTATTGGACTATTCTAAAGAAAGGAAATACAAATAGGGCATCAAATATTATTCTTTATTTATATTACACTTCGAGAAAATGGAAATTAACCATACCTGCTTTTCATGCTCAGCCTTCTTCAAAGAGTCTTCAAGACCCTCAATGGTTGTCTGCAGAGCGGCAGCCTTCTCCTCAAGCTTGGCCTTGACGCCAGCGAGGTCACCAGCGGCCTCCTCCATTGCAGTAATCTGGTCTTCGTATTCCTTGATTTGTGCTTCGTTTTCGAACTTCTGCTTAGTGAGGTTCTCAATGGTTTCTTCCATGTCACCGAGGGTATCGCCCTCTGCTGAAAGTTGGAGCAGCGCGTCTTCCTTCTCTCTGGCGAGAACCACACAACGCTCTTCAAGTTCCTTCTTGATCTTTTCGACCTTGGCGAGCTCTTCCTTGGTCTTGGCGAATTCCTCTTCCATCTTCTTGACCTCATCCTCAGCACGGGCAGCGTTCAGAAGAGGCTTGACCTTGACGTACAGTTTCCACCACTGCCAGTTCCTCATGGCCATCCACTTACGGATGTTCCTCTGGATCTTCTCAAGGGCAGTTCTAAAAGTAAAATATTAAAAAGTTGTAGATATTTATGAATATGTATTATTGTAGAATAATGCAATTTCTTCAACCTTCAAATAATACACCTCACTGACACCTACTTGAATAGTTAACAAGAATAATCGTGAAACAAACCTCTGGTTCTCCAACTTCTTGTACTGGGATTTCATGAGGTAAGCACGAATATGGGCTTGGAAAAGACAGATGATTCCAGACAACCTTTCGTCGCGCATGTCCTCAAGGTTACCGAGGACACCAGCCTTGAAGAAGACCTTGGTGTTACCAATCTTGTACTCGTTAGGGTCAATCTGGATGGCAGTAAGAACCTTCTCAGTGGCAATCTTTGCGTCGACGAATCCATCGCCAATGGCGTTTGGAGCCAGAATAGAGTATCTATAATTTAAGTAAAAATAGCAATTTCATTGTTCAGCAAAGGCAAACAGTGGGGTTGTAATTTTAGTTCCAATAACATTCAGATAATGTTGATATATATTTTAAGGTCTGCAATTCCTTATTGGCATCTCAAAATGAAAAATACATAAGTTTGCAATAATATTTTATTACACAAACTAAATGTTTAAATTTTATATTTAACTAAAACTTTTTTACCACAGAGTTTTTAAAAATACTGTTACACTAATGATACATTAATTTTTTTACCTCCCCTTAACATAATAAGAATGTAAATTGTTTAATCTTGTTTCATAATCAAAATAATAACAAAATGTAAAAAGCGGTTTGGTCATTACTTTCAGAATGTTAACTTCTTAAATTTTACTAGGTCTGTAATGCTTCTGTGTTGCTGCAAATGTGTGATTTAATTAGAAACTGTAAACTTTAAGTTAAAAAATACCTCTGCTTGAACTCAGGGTAGAGAATTCTGCTGGGGAAGCCCTTTCTGCAGATACGGATGCCTTCAAGTACACCGTTACACTGGAGCTGGTTCAGAACCAGAGCAGCGTCGATCAGACCAGGAGTCTTCAACTCGTTGGGGATGATGCAACGCACGAAGTGGGGGTGCGTGTTGTACAAGTTCTTCATCAGCTTGTTCAGAGATTCCTAAAGACAAAAAGTATGTTATAATTGTTGGATTTATGCGATTTACATGTATTTATGCATATGCGAAAAAGAACACAATTGAAAACAAACATTTAAATGAAAACAGTAAAACTGGTTTTAAAAGCGTTTGTAATTTAATAAGACTCTCTCGTGTATGTCTACTAGTATATACTCAGTATATAAACCTACCCTGTGGACCGATGAGATGGTCTGGAAAGCTGAGGACTTGCCCTTCTTCTTGCCACCGCCAGGTTCCTCCTTGGGCTTCTCGAAGAGCACACTAACCAGGGGCTCCTTGGACTCAGACAAAATACCTACAACAGTCTCGTTGAGGGGATCCTTGTTCTTGTCGAGCCAGCCAGTAATGCTGTATGGCACCTGAAAGTGTAAAGTTTGGCTACTGTAATAAGTGACCATTTGGCTGTTTGGTTTACGCGTTACCACATAATTTACACTACGAAATGCGTAAATGTTCTAGTGGCCTGGTTTAGGAAAAGTTAACATGGAACGCGTATGCTACATGCAAGACAAAACTTACAGCTCCAGCGTAGTGGCCAAGCTCAAAGTGAGCGCTGGCACCACCCTTGCGGTTCTTGTTGACCTTGCCGAAGGCCTTGGACTTGCCAAGATGGTTAGTCTTCAGCTTCTCTTCAAAGGTCTGATCGGAGGCTTTCGGGAACATGCATTCTTCTTCAAGAATGGACAGAATACCCATGGGCTGTAAATCAAAACGAGACATGTTGGTAAATTGACACCTTGATTATGTACCGATGCAATAAATGAAAGTGCCATTAATCCAAAGAAATAAGTAGTTTCTGGAAAATATACCTTTTCGATCAACTCGATGCAGGCCTGGAGATCCATACCGAAGTCAATGAACTCCCATTCGATTGCTTCCTTCTTGTACTCTTCCTGTTCCAGCACGAACATGTGGTGGTTGAAGAACTGCTGCAGACGCTCGTTGGTGTAGTTGA
>Ga0224511_10003529_pt1 | contig 11333 bp, 5 predicted proteins | sample SF_May12_sed_USG_2_FD_169988 | JGI IMG/M metagenome (GOLD analysis project Ga0224511, IMG submission 169988) | Sediment microbial communities from San Francisco Bay, California, United States - SF_May12_sed_USGS_8_1 | ecosystem: Environmental > Aquatic > Marine > Sediment | place: USA...
ATAATAAAATAATGAAATTTAACTTCATTTTTGTTTATTGATATTAATTTATTTTAATACAGTACTTTTAAATATTTTTTCTGCAGTATTTTCCTTAGTCTTTAATGTTAAATATTTAAACAGTCCGGCAATGTATTTAACAAGGTAAACTAGCTGTTAAAACTGAATTAACCACACTTATGTATAATTTACTAGTTTGTACTAAATTCTATTTGGGTCAGTAATGATTGATCTGGGCCGGCAATTATTACACCATTGCACTACCCAATGTCCTGCAAAAAATGGTATTTCGCATGGACTTCCGCATGGTCAGAGTGAAACCTAGATAGTGATAAATTGCTCTCAGACCTGGCTAAATTCCCCAGTCTTATGCTTTTAACATGGAAAATGTTTTTGAAATTTGGTTAAGATTACGCAGAGCAATTATCACTAGTAACTCAAAACGTGGTTTTTTAACAAAAGAATCGGAATCGTTAAGAATCGGAATCGTTTCATCAGGAATCGAATATAATCGGAATCGTCTTTAATCTTACAATGCCCATCCCTAGTGACATCTAAACGATATGAAGGGGCTTTTACCGCGAACAATTATAATATGTTTGACATAGTAGACATGTTTTAAGGCGCCATGACAAAAGTACTACACAAAAAAACAGGCTGTACACAAGAAATACGAACCAAGAAATCACTTTACGGTCACAAAACCTATTTAACATTAAATAAGCTCATCGTCGTTTTCAAGTCAAAACATTCTTTTTGCCGAAAATAACTTTTTCACAAAAAAGTAAACAGTTGCGTGTGTTGTGTCAAAATATCTAACACCTAAAGCAATCAGAACTGGTTCTTAAAAGATATTGTTTAGAAGTCAAAAACTCGAATAGCACTGAAATACAATATTTTGAGAGCCAAGACATTTAACTTCTCGTTTATGACAATTCGTCTAGAAAATATAACTACGAGTTTACACATGTAGAACGATGTTTTTGTTTAAACAATACCATATGTTTACAAAGAGTAATTCCTGCTCACCATGTTAGAAATAAATTACACAATAAATTATTTTTTTCTCATTTGTGTTAATAGCACATGGGGCAATATCTTGTATTAAGGATTATTTTTGCCTCAACATATCGTAAAATTGGTATTTATATGATTCACATGTTTTCCTCAAATACAGCATACTTTGTACATGTATGCATCAGCAACTTCCTTGACAACATTCAGAAAATGGGGACAAACTTTCCACAGATAAAATATTATACAGTGTTTTGTTACTCCTGTACAATTTCAAAAAGTAAAGTTACGATGGTTTGCCTTGACAGCGACGTTAAACATCTATCTACAACGAAAGCTTTAGATAGAATGAAGACAAAAACAGCTAAACATCATGTTTCATATATAGTTTTCTTCTAATTAAACGTCGATTATGTATAAAAACTTACTTTTTGATGGTTTCTGTGACAGTTTTCTGAAAAGTGAAATGCAAAACAAAACGTTTTTTTTTCAAGTAAGGTTCTCTGTTTTAAGAATATAAATTTAAGTATGTTCAAGAAAATAAACATAAGCATAAAAAGTCCGGCGCACTGAGTGTACGTCTTGAACATCTTATCGTTATATAAATGACACAGACCAAATTCAATAGATTCTTACGTTTTCTGGTGTAAAACTGATTATTTTAACAGAAGTTTACTTACCTGTAAGCAATACATGCAAACGCCGCGACGGCCATCACCGCAGTGCCTGCCAAGACCAAGGCTGCTATGGACATGGTAAACTGATGTGAGTCTCCTTCAGAAACTGGTTCTTGTTCATTGCTTTCATAGCAATATGGCTGATCAGCGTACTTGTCAATACAAGGGCATCCACCGTCAACGTCACAGCTATTGTAAAGGCAGGCAAAACCACACGTGTTGTTACATGATTCGCCATAGAATCCCTTTTCACAACGTGTGCAAACAGTTGGAGAATCACATTCCAAGCAGTTAGGCTGACATGTGTCATTGCAGAAGTAGCCGAAGAAGTTATTAATGCAATGACACACACCAAAGGACACATGACACGTTTTGTCCACGCAACCCTGACCGCATGGTTGGTCACATCGACTTCCGTGATATCCCGGTTTGCATGAACATTCTCCAGTCTTTTGGCATATTCCTCCAACACATCCTGCGCCGCATGGTTGACACGATTGACCATAAAATCCCTCTGCACATTCACATATTCCAGACGCCTGGCTGCACGTGCGATTCATACAACCATTGCTACAGGACGCGGAGCAATTTGATCCCCAATATCCAGGTTTGCATCCAAAACATAGATTATGGTCAAAACATTTAACACAGTTCGATACACAATCCCAGGTACACCTGATACCATAAAATCCATCTTTACATGGGAAACAATATCCTCCCTCGGTACATTCCGTTCTTGCACATCCAGTGCTACACTTGTGTTTGCATGTTTTCCCGAAATGGCCAGCTTCACATTGACAATAACCATGGTTTCTATCGCACGTGTTGTAAATGCAGTACCTGCCACACGGTTCATTGCAACTGAAACCCCAGTAGCCGTTTATACATAACGAGCAATGCCCCGTGCTAGCATTGTAAACTCCAATACATGTATCCAATCGTTCGGCTTTAATGCATTGTTGGTCCCCGATTTCAAGCATATATCCCTCGTTGCATTCCAAACAACCATACACTTCATACCTTCTGCAGTTATCGGGGCATTGCATACACTTGCTGAAATATCTATAAGAACCCTCCGGACACGACCTGCAATAACCATCCATTTCACAGCTTCCTCCAAGACACTGACAGTGATGAGTGCACTGTTCACCCCAGCGGCCATCCACACATGAGTTACAGAAGACCTCGTTAGTACAGAATGCACAAAACTCGTTGATGCACGTCGCTGGAAACCCGAACCATATATTTAAATACAAATATTACTTTATATATAGCAACATAATTTGTGCCCTTTTTGGGTGTTTGTGAAGCTAGCAAGGCGATGACTGTAGGTAAAACTAAACAGAAATTTTAAATTAGTGCATACAGTTCAAGTTGCTTTAGGCAAAATAGGACAAACTATAGAACGAAATATATTTCGACACAAAGTACTCTCAGGTAAGATTTTGGACGAAATGAAACCACAAGGCATGCGTTCTACAGCTAGCAGACACATTCTATAAAAAGCGTCGTGTGGACGCTACAGGGACCATCGTGATGACGATGTGCGAACGCTGTACAGACGCCACTCGCGTTTTCCTTAACTTTTAAATTCAAGTTAAGTCTTAAGAGGGCTTTCCCTTTCATCAGTTTATTATTATTAGTTTATAAGTCTAATTAGCAATGAAGAGCTAGCGGGCCGCCGTAGTGTAGTGGCTTCTAATTCAGCAATTTTTATACTGTTATAGTAACATTTGCAACAAAAATATGAAACATAATAAAGGGCTGTTACTCAGAAAGAGTTATGTTTCTATGCAACGCACTCAGTAAGATTTATCTACAAACAATGTTTCTTGTTGAATCCTCTTGTAGTTTCAGAGTCATGTCCCTACCATAAAACTGAAGAAAGGGCAATAACTGCAAAATGAGGCACGGTCAGTTAAGGTTCTTTTGTTGAATACATTATCAAAAAACAAATAATGCAGCACATGTTACTGCCACTAACTTTGTCATTAAACAAAGACTGCGTCACACAATTTACAAAGATAAAGAAATAGTACATAATTTCAATTGCTTCATTGAGGGTGAAAGACCTGCCCTCTTTTGTACACATTAATTCGGGGAGGGTTTGAACGTTAATAATATAAAATGAAGACATGTGTCACTAACACTTGTTTAAAACAAAACAAACATGTTCATGTTTAGGGGCGCCATGACAATATGACCAGTGCATAAAATAGTTAGCACAACACACGCATAACAAGATGTATAAAGCATTTGGTTGGGAACGATTTTAAGATTTTAAAGAAGTCAATCATGCTATGTCTGTATTTTTTCAGACTTGTTTACACGTTACTTTTTAAACATAAATTATGTTTTTAAACATTTACCTGGGTGTTTTTTAAACAATTACATATGACGCCTGTGTTCTCTTAACTTTTACGAGTGACGCCTCCTTTCTCTTAACCACTATATGAGACGTCTGTATTTTCAAATCACTACTTGAGACGTCTGTATTCTTTCAATCATTACCTGAGACGTTTGCATTTTCCAAATCATTACCTGCGAGGTTTGCATTTTCCAAATCATTACCCGAGACGTTTGCATTCTCTAAATCATTTCCTGAGACGCTTGCATTGTCAAAATCATTACTTGAGAATTCTGTATTCCCACAATCATTACCTAAAACGATTGTACTCGTTTTCTATAAATCATAACCCTAGACATCTGTTTTGTCTATATTCTTAAATCATCACCTGGGACGTCTGCTTGTTCCAAATCATTATCTGAGACGTCTGTCTTCTCCCAAGCATTACACTACACGATTTTATTATTGTATCATTACCTGAGACGCATGTGTTCTCTGAATCATTACCTGAGACGTCTGTCTTCTGCCAATTATTACCTGAGATGAATGTCTTCTCCAAATCATTACATGAGACGCCTGTATTCTCCTAATCATTACATGAGATGCCTGTATTCTCTAAATCATTACACGAAACGTCTGTATTTTCCAAATCACAACTTGAGACGTCCGTATTCTTTAAACCATTACCTGAGGCATCTGCAATCTTAATACCATACCTGAGACGTTTGCCTTTTCCAAATCATTACCTGAGACGTCTGTCTTCTCCAAATCATCACAAGACACGATGTTATTATCTACATCATTACCTGAGACGCCTGTATTCTCTGAATCATTACCTGAGACGTTTGTCTTCTGCCATTCATTACCAGAGACGCCTGTCTTCTCCAAATCATTACCTGAGACGCCTGTATTCTCCAAATCATGATCTGAGACGCCAGTCTTCTCCAAATCATTAACTGAGACGCCTGTATTCTCTTAATCATTTCCTGAGACGCCTGTGTCTCTAAATCATTACATGAGACGCATGCTTTCTCTAAATTAATGAGACCAGTGATAATTCTTCGTTTCAAAACAATGGGATAAAAAAGTGCACATGATGGAAAACAATGGGATTTTTGGAAAGAAACGGTTGATTTTTTAAAAAAAGCAAGGTATTTTTTACACGACTTGACACATGATTTTTTATTATAAAATATATATCAAAATAAACATTATTCATGTTTTACATAAACATTCTTTTCATAACACAATCTCTCATAGAAGTCACAGTTTTATAGGCCATGTTTTTTTAAGAACTTTGATAAATTCTCCTCTGTTTTGCACTTCTCCAATCTAAAATTATTTCTTTTTAGTTGTCGAAAATCATTGCGATTTTAGCGCACATATTTTGAAACTGTGTGGTTTTCCCTACTAATATGCGTGAAAAACGCAAAACGCAGACGATAAAATATCACTGCCTGAGACGCAATGTCAAAAGCATTACATGAGAATTCTGTATTCTCCCACGCATTACCTAAAACGAATGTTTTCTCTAAATCATTACTCTTGACATCTGCTTTGTTAAAATAATTATCATATACGTCTATATTCTTAAAATTATTACATGAGACGTCTCTACACGAGGCACAACACTTTGAGGTTACGTAGGCGTCATAACACTCTCCATTTGACCTCTCTACCAGCTGAGAGCACGTCAAACCGTACTTGATAAAGCCTGCTGTGTCGTTACACCCTTCGCCTAGAAAGATATTTGTACTTTACTAATATAAATAATTCTGAAATTGTAAACAGTATCAAATATTCATAAATAACTAATTGATAAAAGATACATTAGAAATGTGTTGCCAAAATGGCAACATTGTCGAGCCAGCTAAATGAAAATGCTTGGTGTTTTCCGGACAAAAATACTTTCAGTGGCGGGTCCAGGATTTTGTGTGTGTGTGTGGGGGTGAAAATCATTGAAAGTGTTGATGGTTGAAGTGAAAGGTAAAAGTGATTCTTAGCTTGTTTTGGCCATGTTTCTACTGAAATTAGACTTGAAATAAATCGCAAGCGAAGCTAGCGAAACAAATAGAGAAAATTGGGGTTTGGGGCATAGCCCACGGCCGTTATGGGGGGGGGCGCGCCGGGTGTTCCCCCCTGGATCCGGTAGTGTATAGGGTACCAATGGGAATTTTACGTGAACCTTAACATTTTATCAGTTGGAAATTCATTTTAAACTTGTATTGTACATGTTTATCTCGGAAAAGCGTTGCAACGCATACATATACATTCGCATTTTAAACCGAGTTGCTAAATCGATAGAGGACAAAAATTATGTAAAACAAAATAAGTGTTGATACACTTAATACGTTGGTAACAAGAAAATATAGGTTTTCGAAAAGAAAATGTTAGTCGGTCCATATCTGTTGACAAGATTATTTATCTATTATCTATATATTGTAAAATATTGATATAAGCCTTTGAGCTCTAACTAAGACCACCTCTTTTGTGTTATTTTGTATCTAACAAACCATCATGGTCACATGGTCGCTATGGTCACAAATAGAACTGACATCGTATGATTCCAGCGATTTGCACATCACCGGCGAATTTGATAATCGCCCGGGCACAGGACGTTTTTTAGGAATTTTCTCTTGCGTGGTCACATATCGTACAGGCGACGACCGGCGTTTGTATATGATAACATGTGTCTATGCCCGGCCGGGCACCGTACGATGACGAACGGTGCAGGCCGGCGTTGTTAGAGAGAGTCAGAGATTAACACGAATTTTCAAGTGCAATGATGGATACAATTATATAAAAATCTTACACTATCAATGTATTTCTCTACGTAAACAAAGAAGAAACCAAATCGTGTTTAAGTACTCAATAAAACAAGGTTGTGTGCTAACGGAACTATTTACGCTTTTTCGATTTTCTCTCCAAAATGTCAAAGGTAAACTACGACTTACCTTATATTATTTGCAAAATCCATGTCCAGTATTTCAATATAAGAGGGAATGGTAATATTTTAAAAACAACATGCTTAAAAATACAACCAAGCTTTGATTATCTGTATTTAGGAGAAATGGACCAACTGGTTCAATACCACCAGTCGTGAACAGTAAATCGATATAGAATTGAGTACACATCCATTTTATACTGTAATTTTGACAATTTAGTACGTTTTAACTGTATTTGAACACTTCATATCCTCTAACGATAAGATGTTTAGAACATTTAATCGACATTGCACCATATTCGTCTCTTTAAACAGAAGAACGTCCTGATAATCTGACAAAACAGCTGCATCGTGTTTATTTTCGGTAGAAGTAAAATGACGTCACAGTGCGACGCATACCATTAGAAACGTTTTTGATATGCGATGGTTGTGCCCCCTTTTGAACGGGAAAATATATTTAGGGAAAAGTATTCTGATTAAACTGAACTTAGAGTTAGTATAAAATCTATAAAACAATTCGACGTCATATACTGAGAAATACGAACTTTATTTGGGGAGGAATTAAGAATAGCCAAACATTGACCGAAGTTGTAAGAACACGTTCGTTTCAAAAATAGTTTCTTTCTTTTTTCTATTTTCGTTTTAAATAAGATAAAAGAACGTGTTAGAATCAAAATAAATTTTGGTTTAGCGTGCTCTATCGCCAGTTAAAGCACGGTTGCTAGTTCACTCGCGTATAATTTTAAAATAAGTACGCGACTGAACTCGCAACCGTGCCCTAACTGACGATAGAGCACGCTAAATTAAAATCTATTTCCTAAATTAGCCTTCATTCGTAAAAAGAAACAGGTTGTTTAAAAAGGAATAATGAGGCTGACTCTGACAGTGATGAGGATGAAAACCACACTTTCTCAGGACTACAAAAACAAACAATAGCACTTTTTCGTTTCATCTAAATTAACATAAGCCGCTAGGTTGAAATATTTATTTCGGTTTTCGGTCTTCATTAAATATCTATGCAGATGCAATATGTACATCTGTAAAACACGTCGCTTCTCACCGGTGGAAGTCCGGCCGATTTGTTTATATTTTGAAAGTCTCTGGCGTATGTCAGACATCGTACGATGCCCAGTCGGGCAGCAAAAACCGCACGATTCTACGGCGCCCGGTTGGGGGCAGATAGTCATACGATTTTTGATCAAGTTTTTATACATCGTACGGTGCCCGGTAGAGTTCCCATTCTACTTAAAATCGCCTGGTGCGCGTCCGATGTGTGCAAACGACGGCCTGGTGCCAACCAGTCATCATAGCATTGGCTTTTCTATGTACATTTAAGTCAAATGTGAACAAATACGACTATGTGGATTATTTTATTCAAATGGGTAATTATCATGCATAAGACACAGAAGTAAAAATATATAATATGTGTATAAATAAGAGGTCAACGTATTTTATTTAGTGTACGCATTATGTATACATGTATATCTAGTTTCTTTTATTTGTGTTTTACACGTTTATATTTTTCCCAACTATAATTATAGCTCTCGACCGCTCATTTAAGATGGAGATTAAGATTAATGCATCTAATATGGTTTAACGAGGTTTAAGAGCAGACAGAAGCCATACCTTTTCCTTTTATGGTGAGCGCTAAGCAACAAAGCAACTGGTCCATAATATACAGACAGCAGTATCAAGCTCACCGCAATCGGGTTCCATAAAATGTATTATGAAAGCTGAATTAAAACACTCATTTAGTTTCATGTTGATGTAATGGCGGTGCTTTTGCGTGGTCTAGGTCCAAACACATTGATTAAAAGTGTTAATGTAGTAGGTTTCGTGGGGGAAAATTCCGACGAAATTAAAATGTAAATATCAGTCTCGTTAAAGATTGTAAACGTATTACCCTAATATATTACCATTACCAACCTCAATTCTAATCGGTTTTATTGAAGATGTTTATCAATTGTAATGAAAAATGCCACACCACTGACGCCCCTAGCGCATATGCGGATCTTTATTATAATAGTAACAACATCACAATGTTATTATCCCCCAGCACTGATTAGGCCGTAAAATGTGAGTTCATAGTCTTTGTTTTTGTGTGTTCAATGCTGAAAAGTGCTGTTTATAATGTAAATTGTGAGGTATGCGTTAGGGCTGTTACAAATCCAAAAATGTTTTAGGATCCAAGACCGATTCCAAATGAGATTTTTTGCAGAATTTCTCATCCGGATCATATTATTCATCAAAATTAACAAAAAGGTTAAAAAGATTAATATTAAATTGAATAAAAGGAAGCTCTCAGTAAACAAGACCTGAATGAGAAAACAGCAGCCTCGGTTTTAGTGAAGCTGTTTATCAGTGGTAATGAAAGATGCCAAACAACTGACGCCCCCTAGCGCATGTGCGGAACTCCATTTTCAAATGTAAACAAACAGTCAATGGTCCCTGAGGACCAGAAAAATATGACTACACAATGATGAAGTACGGGGCGACATTTTACAGCCGCCACACAGGCACTTAACACCAGCTGTAGTAATTAAGTACATTTGTGCTAAAAACTGTATTGTAAACTACCTTTTGGTTGATATTTGAATAACATATATCATATTTAAATAAATAATTATGTTTTAACTACATTTAAAAACTTTTTTCCTGTTGTTTCGGATCTCGCACTGCATGCAGATGGCGACAAAAATCAGTGAGCGCGAGTCTCTGTGGGATTAGGTAATATAAATTTAACGAGTTTTCAGCTTATTATTAAATAAACGAAAACGTCAGGATGACACCACTGACTGTTTTATTAACGGTGCTCAGTCAGTTACAACAAACAAAACTAATCAAATATTTAAACCACTTTCAATAAACGAAACTAACAGGTTTATTTACAGGTTACAAACAATGAGGCAGTGTAATATTGTGAAACAAGGCAAAATTAGTTCTTACAAGTGCCAGCCAGGTCTCTAACAAAAATATACTTACAGAGACAGTAAAAAAGAATAAGCAATCATACAAATTGAAAAGGGGCTAATGTAGTACTTGAACGCATATAAATGTTCAGTAAAACAATATAAGAAAAGGGCCTTAAAATGAAAGTATGGCAAATGATATAATTAAATTTCACTTAAATGAATAACAAAGATATAATAACATACATCCAATGTTAGATCTCTGTTATAGCATTTATAGCGTGAGCCCACTGATGATCTGCTGGCTTGCGACTGATCAGTGCCCGTTGTACTCGTGCACCTTGTAACTCCAAGTACGCCGGGTTACTAAGCTAATTTAAACACTGAGGTCAAAGGCCCATAACGTTGTCAAATTAGTGGATTGTTACCCAAATCGATATCGACCTTGGTATTGATATTATATATCAACATACCAAATGTGAATTGAATCGATGCAGTCTTTCAAAAGTTATTGAGCGGACACCAACTTTTAAATATTGACGGACGGACGCACGCACGGACAGGGGTAACACATCATGCCCCTGCACCGTTCTTCGAATGGCGAGGGCATAAAAATGGTCATCTATTGGACCTTTAATTAATTATTATAACAACAGTCTAAACAATTAAACTTATACTAAAACATGACTGGTAACTAATCTTTGTCTCACAAAACTTAGGCAAGGTAGTGTTTCTACAGTCATAACTGGGTAGTATAAGTTATCAGAACGTCAAAATGCTCTGAGGGAGCTACTTTTATACTCCTGTCCAAGATGGGTCTTTAAAACTTAACACAGAAAATAGGGATGTGAAATAAACCTTATGTACAATGTAACATAGTTTTCTGCTTTAAAACTAATGAAAACCATCTAAAATCAATAAGAATAAATGCCTCATAAATACCAATTAATATTTCTTACGAAATATAACAAATATTATAAACACAAACTGAGAATTTACATAAAAACCATAAAATTCCATTAACATTCCTCTGAAACAGTAGCATTGCCCAGGGCTTTTTTGCATGAGTCAATGAGAACAAAGGAATGTTTCATAATAGAGCAGGGCAATTGACATCCTATTGATCCAATTGAGTGACCCCTCTATTAGACAATTGAGTATCAATATGGTTACTGATAGGCTTAAAGGCGTTGCATTGAGAGAAACTAAGGGGGATAACTAAAAGTGTGTAAGATAAGTTTCCCTTAAAATTAATCCTTATAGTGAAAAAACAATGCTAATATATTTATATGGTTATAACAAAATATATTATGCAACAGCTGTTGTTTAGTGCCTGTGTGGCGGCTGTAAAAAGTCGCCCCGTACTACATCATTGTGTAGTCATATTTTTCTGGTCCTCAGGGATCATGGAATGTACATGTATGTTGTTTACATTTGAAAAT
>Ga0224511_10003530_pt1 | contig 11332 bp, 4 predicted proteins | sample SF_May12_sed_USG_2_FD_169988 | JGI IMG/M metagenome (GOLD analysis project Ga0224511, IMG submission 169988) | Sediment microbial communities from San Francisco Bay, California, United States - SF_May12_sed_USGS_8_1 | ecosystem: Environmental > Aquatic > Marine > Sediment | place: USA...
TTCGATTATTGCAGAAAATAATTAATCGAGTAAAAGGTTTAATAACAACCGTGACAATATACATGTAATACCAGTTTTAGCGAGGTTATTATGTTGGATCTTCACGTGAATTGAATTGCGTATAAAAAATATTTTATGTATAATTATTCTTAAACCGATATCTGAATTTATTCAAGCATTGTCATACATGTATATACGACGGCTGGCATTTAAGAATACGTTGTTGTTTAAACAATTATTCTATATACAAATTTACTACCGAAATAAAATTGAGAAGAGTTACATCTGTTTGCCTGATTTATAAATTTGTCGTCTGTAGTTGTTATTTAAATCCTAACATATATGGCCTTTTATTTTATGTACACCAATCCTCTTGAATTAAAATAGTTTTAATAAGCTAGACTAAATACAGCACAATTCATTTTGACACTATTATTGTAAGATCGGCATACAGTTACTCGTCACCGAATGATCTGTTTACGTGTAATTCTGAAAATAGAAAGAAACTATTATCACGTGATCACCCATTAGTATTAATAGTGTGTTGTTTGACTATGCCATGGGGTTTGAAACAAGTTTGGCAATAATTGCACATAGATTAGACGACAGTAGAATGAAAATAACCTAAATGTAGAAATGTAGAAATGTAAACACTATCCCTAAACGTGATACACGTGAAGTTGACTTTTGACATATTCTACATGTTACATGTAGTTGTTGTTCAGGTAACATTCCAACGTCACTAATTTTAATAAATAGCACAAAGACAAATCATGCCGCACCACTAGATGCCAAATATTATTATAGTCGTTATGTCGACGTGTTCCGGCTACTTTGTTATAGAAGAACATGTTATTGGCTATTGCGTTCCTAGCACAGGACGTCTTAATATTAGGAACACGCGTTTGTGCGTGTTCAAAACAGTCTCCGTGGCACCACGTATTCGGATGATTCCTATTCGTCTCCACCAAGTTTTTGCTCGCTGCGCCCTGGATAGCCTGCGTTCTTCTCTTTGAAGTAATTGCCAGCAGTCACAACGCTATGATGCAACTAGAGAAAAATACAACGGGCTGCTTTTTCATGAGCTGATATCGTTTTATTTTTAAATGCTTTGGATAGAGGATTAAGGCATTCAATTGGTTAGGGTGTGTATTTACTTTCATTAATATTAACCAACAAAGGACACACTTATACAAAAAGAAGAGCACTACCATTATTTGCGATTTAAGAATGTCATTCAATGCACAACAGTCTACCTACATACATTGAAAAAGTTTCAAGAAGAAAAAGAAGGCGTATGACATTTTTGTTAAGGGACGACATCCACCATAAATGTTAAGCATATTTGCCAGGAATAACTCAATAAAGGTCATTCACACTTATTCTATTATCTTCTCGTTAATGTAATTGACGTTTCACATGGCATTAACTCTTGTGAATATTAATACTTTTCTTTGAACATAAATACACCGGAAATATCTTTCCATTTAAAAGTTTTTGAACTATTATTGATAAAACTTCACATTTCAAGTATGATAGATTATATCACAACGTTTTGGTAAATGGCGGATCTGATATAAGACTTAAAAATAACATTGTTAATGTTAGGTTTTATTATTCACCACTGAGCATTTTAATACCCCGGCGGACAGTAGTTTTCGTCTAATTTATTCATGCAATACTTGACTTAGGCACCATGTTGTGTGTATGCAGATTTTATTGTTTTTAAACGAAGTAGACATGTTGAAACAATATAAAAAATATTGTTTTCCTGTATGATATGTTATAGCATTTATCAAGATTTATGTAAGAAGGGGATCTGATATTGGAATTACAAATATTATGTTTAATGTTGTGTTTAATTATTCACCACTAAGAATATTAATAACCAGGACAGAAGTTTTCGTCTCATATCTTCTTGTAATATTTGACTTAGGCATCATGTTGTGTGTACGTGTTGTATTTTGCAGGTTATTTTTAACCGAAGTAGACATGTTTAAACACTATTGTTTTTCTTTGAACCTTATCCATTAGTATATCCCAATTGATCTTAGCAATGTCACGTGACATCTTGATGAGGAGGCGTTGAAGTACATACTGATGTTTGAAATGTTTTAGAGTGAAACCCGTTTGCCTTATTAATTATGTCGACGTTGACGTCTCTACTTGTTTTAAATATCGAAGTATTAGAATGCATTTTTAATGATTCACTAATCCAGTATTATTTTAGTTGCTTAATTCTAAAAAGAACTACACAGAATACATAAAGCAGCAACAAACATTAAACACTAACATAAAGTAACAACATGTCGCTAATAAAAAAATTATGCACAGGAAGTAGAAGAATGAAGAATGAAAATAAACAATGCATACGTTGTCGACAAAACCACATACAGATTACGTTTTTTTTGTATTTTCATTATTGACATTACACACCTGGCAAGTTACGTATCATGCCCTTTATGGTAGTCGCTTGTTTTGGTTTTTTGTCTGGTACAAATAAAATGGCAAGCGGTTGTTCGAGTAGAAGAATAAGTACGCCTATAGTTGTCTTTATTTAAAGAAATAATAATTGATAGTACTAATTACTACATGTTTCAATCGTGTATTGGTGATTATTCAAAACTATCGCCATTAAAATGTACAAACAGAACCCTTCGCCTTATGCAGTGATGTGTTGTCATACACAATATTGTCTCATTGTATGCGGCAGTATAAACATGTTTGCTATGAGGTTACAAATATAAGCTTTTCGTAATTTTACATGAAAAATATTACGACGTGTAACCAACACTATTAGTGTCATGGTAGAAAAACTGTCATGTTTTTCCCATCGGCGTCCATAGCTTTTCCACGGCAGTAAGAATCGCCTCGTATGACGGGGGTATATGAGGAACAATTATTAGATTACACCAACGACACCAGGCAATGACCGAGCATAATGACTGATATTCTTTCATAATAATGATTAAAGGACCATTTCCACTCAATTTAGTCTTCCAATTGGTTGCGGTTTGTAATTACGTACATAAGTAATGACCAGCTTAGAAACCCACTAAGAAAATAATGAGAGCACGGCAAGTGTTAACGTTATTATGATTAAATGTTTAATGAAGATTGCTTGACAGGAATAACCTAGTGAAAAATAATTTAATTTATTGTTTTAAAATATTGCCGTCAATAAACATTTACAAATGCTATCAGTTTCACATGACGCTAATTCTTGTGAATATTAATACATGTATTTCTCAAAATGACAAAAATTACCTAGACAATTCACATCTGAGCTGTCGGACCCGCCTTTAATTTATAGTATCACGGTCTTTAAAAAAACGTAATGTAAAACTCAATGAACGTAGGATACATGTATGACGTATTGTTTCAAATATAGCTTTAGTATTATTACTTTAATCGGTCACACTGTAAATCCATGTTAAAAAGACTAGAGCACAGAATTTTTGTTCGGAAAGTACTAATCTAGAAATGGGCCTCGGTGAAGAAATGTAATGTTAAATGTCTGACTGTTAAAAATATTATGAAAACATATTTAAAAAGATGCAAAATGCATAAACATGGACAAAAATATTAGTTATCTTTATATTGAATGGTGTATTGGAAAATGTCCAGGTTTGTGCCCAATTGTCTGCAAAACTAGCACACGGTACCTAAAGTGTATGCTTTATCATACAATTATTTAGATTGTTTGGGATACTTAAGGTTTATTTCATTGTTTATCCCCAAACTGTGCTCTAGGGGCTTTAAATTGTATCATTTTATTTTTCAGAAAAACTACATTTTAAAAGTTTCGGTACAAATATAACAGTAATTTAGAATCGTCAAATAAAACATGTTGAATCACCAGCATCATTTTCACTATATTGATGCTTAACCAGGCATTGAAATAAACAGATATCTATTCAGTTTATATGTCTGCTTCGCCTTTAAGCTTTGAAAACACAACAAGGGTTAATCATACAATAGACGTGTTGATATAAATGAAACAGCTAAAAAGAGAATGAATACCAGATTGAGTCTTTTCAGATTTTATCAATCTTATCGCGTACAATTTCAACAAGCTTGTAATGAATCAGTTATAAGTTGTGCAAACCTAACGACTTTGACTGTGCATTGTACTTTGCTATTACTGATTTGTGTATGTTCTTATTGTCTTAGGGAACATACATCTTATAAATGTAAATATTTATTAATGTTAATAGATATAACACGTGGTACTCGTACAATAAATACGCTGATTTACATGAAACAGCTAAACTGACAAAGAGCATCAATTTATCAGAGTTTATCATTCTAATCGTTTCCATTTCAACAAGCATATACCAATATGATTTACGTTTAAAAAAATCCTGATATTATTTCAAGGTACAGGTAGTACAATTTTGCTTGGCACCATTGGTATGACTTGTGTACATGAATTTCATAGCAAAGTTATATTAGGTGTAAAGTGTGTTATTTTCGTTCGATATTTTTAGTCACCTTAAACCCTAACAAACCGTTGGAAGCGATGATAAGAAAAAGCAAAAGGTAGTGATATGACAAAGGCGAAAATTGTAATGTCAGAAACAATTTAAATACGCCTTATTCTTAAACATATATCAACTCAAAGTGCGCACAATGTATCATTTACTTCTTTTTATAATTGCCATTGAATAAATGATTGCTATCAAATTGTACATAAACGTATAAATCGTCTAAGATTACCTTAATTTGAATACAAATGTTAGATATTTTTGCATGATTGTGTTTGCATGACAATAAATCGCATATTTCTCTCATTTCCGTCCTGGCCTGCACAATTGTGCATATAATATGCAAGTATCTGCTAAAATGAAAACACGTTAACCATTGAATTAACAATTAATGCTTATACATTATCGCTTTCGTGTGTTACAAACTACAAGGTATACGACCATAAACGATACATATTTCAAGAAGATATCTTTGATTGGTTCCGCGTACAATTATTTTTGTTCTTCCAAGACTAGTTAAAGACATATTTGACGACAAACAATAAAATATGCGACCGAGATAAATGCAAATTATGTTTGAATTTGTTCAATATACTCATTTACATCACAGCATTGAATGGTACATGCGTCATACACAGAACCATACAAAATGTTATACAGCGATGAATTCACTTATCATTTTTTAGAATAACAATGGATGCTTCCAAAAATTTTCAAGCTCCTCCCCAAGCGGAATATTTTCTTTGATCTTGTGATAAGTTTTATAACAAACAGTAAGTGTGCTTTCTTTTGTATAATATCCTAGGTCAGATTGTCGGCTGACAATATAATCCTAATCTATTGAATTAAAATTGACCATGTACAGTTATAAATGAGCATGATTGACAGTTCTTGAACGGTCCATTTAATTATTGTTAGCTTGCAAGTTTAATGCATTAAGGACAATTGTTTAAATCCTAACGATAAAATAGTTTAGCTCACCAATCAACGAGTTTTCTGTTTGCCACCAGTGATTAAATAGCATGCATGTGCACATTAACGTTAATAATTAATGTTAACACTTTGAAATTACATTATTAATCAACATAATGACTGCACTGAGGTCGTTTCAGTGAGGACTCGGGGAGATGAAAATAAAATTAAAACTGCATTTAGTTATGCATTCAAATTATTGACGAGTCATTTTAAACAGGCATGCGTTAAATTGCATCAGTAAAAGTCTAAATGTATAATTTTCAATATCCAAGAACATTCCTGAACCATTTAAAAACCAATTACTGCTTGGTTGGTTATTTATTAAAGAACAAGAAGCAATCGAGTAAAACGTATAAATTATTAAATAACAAGTTAACAACCTTCACGTTTTTGTATTACCGGTTTGACCTCGGGATTGAATAGAAAACATACTCTGAGAGAAAAGGAAAGTCCTTATGTTATAAATGTATTCAATTTTCTATTCAATTGCCATTACGTGTACTTCATATAAAAACTCGACTAAAACTATGTGTTTCTTGGCTTAAAAGATGCTAGGTCTATATCATGATACCCTTATAATCGTTCAAACATTTGGCATTATACAAACTAAATTAACACTGTAAAAATAATTGCAAAATGCATGACAAATAATGTGTTTGTAGAAAAAGTAAAAACACAACAAAAAAAACAAACACACACACACAAAACATAATTCCAGAGCCTGGAATCAAACCCGGAACCTCTGTCATCGCAGTCTGATGCGTTACCTCTAGGCCACCGAGACAACTGAAAGTATCGATAATGATTAATGTAAAGCATAGATAACTATACGTATTAGGCAGTTTCTCATATTTACGGGTGTAGGATTCCCTGCTTAAGTATAGTTCAAAAGTAAGATGTCAACAATTCTGGTCAAAGGTACTGGCATAGCATCTATATGTTTTTGCAATTATTTTAAGTCAGCCTCAATATGTTGACTACGACGCAATAGTACGAATGATAAATTCCACGTGTTCTTTTAAAGCGAACATCCAACATTACAAAGGACATCGAACAATGAACTAGACAGATGCAAACTGTTAATATGTAATGGGGTCATAATGAACTATAAAACGAAGGCATTTTAAACGCTATACAATCTGCTGACAAATTAATGTGAACTGCATTTTGATTGGTTTTACAACTAACCACTAAGAAAGTCGATAGCCCTGACAGTAGTTTTCGTCTAATTTCTTCATGTAATATCTTACTAAGGCAGCGTCGTGTGCGTGTGCTGTATTTTGCAGATCCCAATAAGTGCCAATATAAACAAGTAGTACTACTTTCTTTTGTAACGTGAACTATTCTAAGACTTTAGAAAAAAGATACATACAGTGTATTGGGACGTGCATTCTATTACGTATAAAATAAACATTATAATGCATTATTATACTTATAATGATATCTCAATTAATTCAAGCATTTTCATTTTGACGAGGATTGACATTTATGTACAAATTGTTGTTAAAAATAATATTATATATATATCTTCAATTTATTTTATATACCAACTATCTTAGAAAATACCTTATTAAATTGAAAAGAGTGACATTTGTTTACTTTATAAATAAATTTGGCGTCTCTTGTGAATATAAATATCCGAAAAAGAAGACGTGTTATTATATTAACGCCAATTCTCTCCAATTACAAACGTTTACACTAACCTAGACTAAATACAGCAGGAAGACACATCGTTTCAACAATAATTTCTTTTGATTAGTATGAAGTAACATATTGTAACTGTATCAAATCACTAAAATCTACGTGCACTTTTACAAATAGAAAGGGCCTTTTGTCACGTGATCACCTACTAGAATCTAATATTAAAGTAAGATACATGCTATTCTGAATATGACAAAGGATCTGTAACGTGTTGGGCATGTATTGCACCAATATTAGACCTAGCGAGAAAACAAGTGCAAAGGGTTCAATGCATGTGTTGATATACATAAAACATCTAAATCAAAAAAGGAATAGCTGTCTTCAGATTATATCATTCATATCGCTTACTTTTGCAACAAGCTGGTATTGAATCTGAGGTATAATTTTACAAAAACAAAATTGATATATACATTGAAGACAGGTACAAAGAACAATGTTTAAGGGCAACATGACAAGATAATTCGTACTAAAAGAAACACGCAAAGCAATTAGATTTAACAAACATGTACATTAAACTGGGTTATACAATATAACTTTTCTGGGATTCCTCAAAGCAGTTTGTCGCATTCAATTTAAACCTTTCTTCATTACGTTAACTACGACAAACTACCAATAACCAAACCTCGCGTGCTTCAATGCAACATCCAACACCTCGGAAGACACATACTAATAAAACAGAAGAAAATGCAACCCGTTAACATGTATTAGGAGTCATAAGGCATTTTTAAAGTTCTACTATTTGTTGGCCAAACCTAAAGAACTGCATTTTATTTGTAATCGGGTTTATTTATCACGAACGAGAGGGCTGACATTTTTTCATAAGGATAAATCTGATTTATTCGTGTTATATCTGCATGAATCAGCATGTTTATTGTTATATATCTTTGCAAATCCGAATTTAATGACAAACGAAGTAAAGATTATGTGTTATGGTTCATATGCTATAAAGGTTTGTTAATGCAAATAATTTTATGATCGTTGTATTCGCTATTTGTTATACTAGTATTTACCTACGTGGCCGTTTACATTTGTAAAGTGTGTATATACCATATAACGATACACATTGAATAAATGCCTAAATAAATAACATAAACTTTTGCTACTTTCATCAAGCGTTATAATCATAATTAAAGCACCCTTTCTACTCGTTTCAGACATCGTATTTGTTAGGAGATGCATCACATACGTTATTAATTAACAAAACAAAGGAATATCATTTCAAAAATCAGAGCATTACAGCAAGTAACGCATAAATACACTGTAATGCCGAAGAGAAGAATGTTTGTCAGAAATGACCTAATGCAATAGCATTAATAATTATTCCATTTTCTTTTTGTTAATGTACATTTAGAAACGCTCTTAGATTCAAATGGCATCAATGTGAATTGTTAAACATCTCTTTGAACATAATTACATTGACAACAATAACATCCGATTTTACTTTTAACCATGATTGTTATTCGTTCCACTTTTCAAATATGAATTTTATATCTTATACTTAAGGTAAGGAGTGGATCCGATATAAATAAAAAAACATTACTTTGCAAGTGTGTAGTGTACATTATGTTGAATGTGATGATAAGAAAACAGCAGGAAGTTGAAAGGTTATACAACTGTTAAAACAAAACCCATTTAACTTGTTAAACGGTTTACCGTTGTTATCAACCAAACTTAACAAATCTTTTTCACCAATTGGTTTCATTAAAAAACGTTATCAGAAATACGGGATTACACTCAATAGCAAGGTTTAAAAAAAACTCCGGAAAAGCCACACTTATTTTTTTACATTAAATATCTACATTCCATAGTTAAACATTTAAGAGACATACTTATAATGAGTTATATTGTCAGTTTTCCGATCTGCTTTTGATTTAGATAAACACTGTCGTTTTCAACGTCAATCCAGTTTGCAAAGTTAAAAGAAATGTCTACTGAGTAATTACTATAATTCTATTTATAACTGTAATCAGAAAATCGTTTTAATAACTGTTATTTCATAACAAACTACTTATACTAGTTATTAAATAATATCCATACTAACATGTCTCAGCAACACAAATCCGTTCAAATAAACGAAAATCAAACAGTACTGTTTACTATCTTTGTTCCTGAAAAGTCTAGAGAAACATAGATCTTATCAACGTATGTGTCTGGTTTATTCTTGAATTTTAAAAGATAAAACAAGTGGTAATCCTACAACATATTTTCTAATTTACATGTAACAGCTCACCTGACAGCGAATACCAATTTTATCAGACTTTGTCATTCTTATCGCCTACTGGCTTACAAAAAGCATGTAAATAATATGTTTTGTGTTTAAAAAACAACTCGTGTTAACTTAAAGACAGTACGTTTTGCTTGCCACCACAGTTATGACTTGTGTAAAAAAATTCAGTTGTTAATTAAACTTAAAACATAACTGACCGTTGCTATCAATGATCAGGATAAGCGACAAGTATATTCAGTCAAAGACGTAAATTTATATGTCTGAAACAATTTCAATATGCCTAATACTTGCTACAAGCATACTTGTATAGCAACTCACTCCACATAATATATCATTCAACATATACTTTTATAATGTCCTTTGAACATATTTTTTCAATTTGTATATACAACGTTTAAATCATCTTCTACTTGAAAACAAATTTAATTTACAAAACACGTTGTTTATACCTCATCTTTTAGGCATGTGTTTTCATATAAAACAAATCGCATATTTATCACATACGTTTTCCGCCCTGGCCTGCACTATTTTGCATAAATATGAAATCATCAGCTAGAAATGTAAAACACGTTTTTTAATGGATTTAACAATGAATACGTATAAAAATAATTTCTATAAATTATAATTTTTGTCCCGAATTTCAAAGAGTACGTCCACTACCAAAAGCAATACATATTTCAAGAACATCAGAATAACATTCTAGTTATCAGACATTGAAATCTATATAAGTGGATAACAGCTCTTTTCGTTCTTTTTTCAATTGTTTTTGGTTAAACCTTATTGTAATTCTTAGACTATATATTTTACGTTTAACGTGGCGATTTATTGGTTTATAAATATATACATTGTATGTATAATCTATATTTCAACAAATGCACTAGATATTACTCATAAATCATTTCATGCTTGCTTCGAGAAATCGCTTTGTAGATCATAATAAAAAAACATTTCGGCTGATAAGCTTAAGTCTATTTACATACATGTAATATATAATAAATGTAATAGGTTTGATATTCTAGGTGGCATGTTTGCATAATTGCTTTCTTAAATACATACTTATCATATTTGTTTTATGTAATGTATTGCTTATGTATTGCGTATCTTAACATTGGATTAGTGAGCGTCTATCGGCTGAAGAAGAGTTCGATGTATGAAGATAAAGATGTCAAATGAGAATTTTCGAAAAATAAATGTGTCAATTAGGTAGGCGGCAGCACATGATCAACCATTTAATTATGAACATTGTAGTCACAACGTATCATACTACTGGATTTTTCTTTATTGGTGCAGCGATTAGGTTTATCTGGAGCAAAAAGGGGTTGTTTTAAAAGCAGTATGTATCAACTAGGCTTGAACTGCGAAAACAACACACACAAAACATTTAGATTATAGTTAAAGAGATGTATGATTCCGACGGACACTTTTGTGTGATATTGTGAATGTATAAGAAAAAATTCGACTGAGATGAATTCTAATTATGAGTTAATTTTTTCTATATGCTAATTTACAATAAAACTATGGACAGTATCTTATACGGATAGTGATAAAATGATAAATTTATTTATCGGCAGTTGTCAGCATACAGATTAACTCAAGAATTTTAGCTGCCTATGTAAACTTGATTATATTTTGGCCAGTACTTGGGGGAGATGACGATGGAATTAAAACTGTTTTGGTTATTTTTGTTAATTATTAACGAGACATTTTAAACACGTTTGAGTTAAATTGATTGCAATTATAAAATGCCTTAATGCATAATGTCACAATATCCTAGAAAATTCCTGAGCCACGTAAAAATTAATTACTACATGGCTGTTCGATTATTGCAGAAAATAATTAATCGAGTAAAAGGTTTAATAACAACCGTGACAATATACATGTAATACCAGTTTTAGCGAGGTTATTATGTTGGATCTTCACGTGAATTGAATTGCGTATAAAA
>Ga0224511_10003531_pt1 | contig 11331 bp, 8 predicted proteins | sample SF_May12_sed_USG_2_FD_169988 | JGI IMG/M metagenome (GOLD analysis project Ga0224511, IMG submission 169988) | Sediment microbial communities from San Francisco Bay, California, United States - SF_May12_sed_USGS_8_1 | ecosystem: Environmental > Aquatic > Marine > Sediment | place: USA...
TTAACGCCAACCATCACTTTTCATTTGACATTGGTATTTTGTTCAATTGTTCCTGAAGCCTGACGCACGTGTGGAAGCGATCGCTTGCAAAGGAACGAATAACCAAAAGAGTATTGTGGCACACAAAGCTGGCTATATGGGCTGACCTTTTGGTTTACCCAGTGTTATAAAAGACGACAAGTCAAACTTACTTAAACACTCATTTATACACGCCAAAGAGAAACGTAGGGGGCCTACACTTAATTACTTTTTTATAAACATACTTAAAGACTACGGGAGCTTTACGAGTTGTATCGCAGTGTATGTATAGTCCGACAGTAACAAGTACTGCTTAAAGAAATGGTAGTAAATTCCTTCAAATCAACACTACGAAATAAAACAACAAGACTTGTACGACACACAAAATATTTACTAAGGAAAAGGTATAGTAATTGTTTCAAATAGGTGTGCGTTGAAAGCATGACGACCTCTGACAGACACTCATTGCAATAGCTGGGTAATGCATATTGTCAATGCTTAAAACCATTGATTACTTCCAAATTGTAACGGTCGTTAAAAAGACTGTTATATTCTTGCTACCTAAGAGCACAATATTAACATACAATTTTTAAACAAAAAGGTAGTTGACATACTCAAACAGCAGTTTAATTTCTCACCAGAGATGCAAGTTAATAATGCTTATGCAAAATGCATAATTTTATGACATATATACTGGCGTGTCAAAGCAAAAAAGAATAGAAAAGAAAGAAGTAGTTTCTTGATACCTATTACTATTACAGTTACACGTTCTATTGTACTACCAAGCATTTTACGTAAGCCACTTTCCTGTTGTCTTTAATAATTTGATGGTTTTGGGTACAAGCGATTGTTACGGACGCCCTGTGTACAGAATGGCACGTTACAACACAGAAATAGGCTTTTTTACACACTTGCTTAGAACTGTTTAAAAAGAACACCGTATATAAAATATTATTTCCTGCCAATCATTATGTTTTGAAGTTATATACAAAAGCAGCGGTTTGTTCATGTACAGCTCCTGAGTGACCCGACGTGAGCATGGCGATAATTAATACATGGCAGCTAGAGGATCCTGAGACCACTCAATATTCAAGTGACAGACTTGAACAGAATACATGCAAGCACTTGTATTTAAAACACCATCGTGTTTTATGCCGATTAAATTTATGTATATTTGTCAGACACAGTGTCTTTTACATTTGTAAAAGGAGTAAAACCAATGCATAGCTAGCCGACAGTGAATAAATCAAACAATATATTTGATAATGAAACATTGCCTAAATCAGTGAATGATAGCTTTCTTTTAAGTGGAGTACCTTACACTGTTTAGATATTAACGTGCGTAGACCATTTAACCAAGTAAAACAGGTCATTAATGGGAAAGAAGAGACTTCTTTTAAATCATGTAATACTTTGTTTAAACAAATTCTACGCGTTTTCAAATAGAAAAATACCAAAACGTGTTTAAATAAAGTTAGATTGTTAATTCTTGAACATTTCAAAATGTTTATTATACATTCTAAAAAGGTAGTTGTTTTTCTATATTTTACCTATATGTATATAATATTTTTTCAGTTATTCATCACACATATAATGTAATTGTCTTCGAAAATCAACAAAAATTAACAAAGAAATTAAAAATCCACAATTTTTTTATAAACAAATCATTGCATTGTCAGTTCTGACCGTTGCATTAAGGACGTTTTAAGCGATGAAACTATTGAAGTATTTTGTTAAATGAATTATGAAATGTTTGATATAGAAGACACTTAATAATATTGTGCATTTATACAAGTATGTTCTCATAATGACAACTGTCACAATACAAATAAACATTAATTTTGACAATGATCAATTCCTTTACAGGCTGAACCACATGAAACGACATTTAACACAATACACTAAATGATAAGATAAATGTTGAGGTATATAGACTTCCATAAACAACATTTTCAGTCCTAGCTAAAATAAACGTGACATGATTATGTACAAGGTAAATACATCGTTTGTCTACACCCTACACATGGCATTTAGCCTAACATGTGTAAAACATTGAATCAATGCTAAATGCTTACGCGAAATTAAAAAAAAATCGAATGCAAAAATGTACAATGCCATTAATGTAAAACCATGGATATAAAGAAAAACACACATGTACTAAAATACTTTGACAATAATAAAACTGTATAGTAAACAACACTATCCATCTTCAGTGCGAATTGTACAAACATTCCTAAGTTATCAAACTGGCGTGTGAGTTGACAAGTGTAGGATTAAAAAAGTATTAACATACTATGTAATCACGAAATAAATGTGAACATACATAAAGTAAGTCCTTACTAAAATATGCATTGTTGCATTATACCACTTAAATTTTTGTTCTAAAAACGTTTTACGGTATAAATACATTGAGCTTAAAGTAAAAGAAATTTGTAAACTTGACGATAATTGAAGCACTACAATTGAAGATAGGACATAAATATGTTCATTCATCTTTACCCCTGCAATTGCATGTATGACCTATCTTTTTTTTTTCAACCGCTGCCTAATTGTCATAAAGAATGAACATAAAATGTAAATAAACGATTTGCCAAGACTTTTGCGTCGGTCCAAAAAAGGTTAAAACAAAATTAATGTATTTTCATTTCAGCCTATTTTTATAATTGGCATACGTCACTGCACACACGTACGGTATACCTTTAAGTGAGCATTAAGTGTCATGCTGCTGTGGTCATATTCATAAAGCACCTTAGGTAAAAAAACACTAAGAAATGTGAAATTGCCTTAAGTTCCTCTATTGTTGCCCCAGGATTATTTGAAAACAACTTACATAATTTATACAGAATTGGATCTACAACCTACTATAATATTTATAATTTGGTATGTTCTCTGGTTTTGTTGTTATTCAGTGCCAAAGTTTTCCCTTAAGTTAAGTTTGTCCCTAAGGTTATGAATACGGCCCCTATTTGCTATTGAGTGGGGTATTCGGAAACCCATTTTGATTCTCTTACATTGCGACCCAAGTTCACCTTACATAGCATTGCGTGTACACTTACTATCGCAGAGAACATTATTATTACAAACAAGATTGAACATAAACATAATTAAACACCATTGTGTTTTATAATGTATGGCAACATATTGTAAGTACCAGGGCCCATATTTAGAAAGCACCTAAGGTGAAATCTATGAAAACAATTTTTGTATATTTATACCGAATACGGTCTGCAACCTTTTATTATAATTAAATTTTGTAATGTTTTCTTATGTTGTTGTAATCCAGTGCCAAAGTTTTCCCTTAACTTCAGTTTTTCTCTTAGGTGCTTCATAAATATGGCCCCAGATCATTATAAACATCATCAAATGCTGGTTGTCAGCTACGCAATGCCAGGCCCTTTAATTTTCTGCCCAACTTACTTAAAATATGCATATAATGATAATAAAAACTTCTGTAACTGTAACACATTACAGTACAGCACAACTTTGTATGAAAATACGTCATTTAAACAAGAAAAGTGCACAGTTATATACATAAATAATAGTAAAAACATATTCTACGCCCACCGTTAAAATACGATAAAATGTGTACACAGATAAAATTCCTGCCTAATCGACCTCAGGGCGTAACATGTGCCTTTCATTTTTCACTTTAGTTAAATGACCAACATAAACAATAAAGAGGTCCAGCCAGAAACTGGCTGGGATGAGATATGTCTACTTGGTTAAATACAATGGCAAGTAAATCAAATCGTTATACAAAACAAACCCATAAGCCACTATTGAGATTATAATATAGGAAATGCAGCATAGAAAAAAAAGAATAAAAATAAATCAACCATAGTTTTTAATAACCCGAAGTGTCAGTTGTATCCCTGATTTGCAATCTGCATGAGGCCACAAAACATCTGACATAGTGGCATTTGATCGCCTAAAGCACATTACAGGCTTTCCCTGTGCTTTTAATTTCTGAGGTAGTTCTATAGCAGAGTAACCGTAGTGAATGATGAAAAAATCTTAATCAAAAGATTCCTGTTGGAGTGAGGTATAACAAATATCAGAGCGGAAGCCTGCCATTGCCGAACATACCAGCGTAGACTGAGCGACTGCCCGGTCGCCCGGTCATCCGGACCAGACCCCAGCCGTCTACACACGGGTGACGTTTACGCGCGAGGACGTGCACGTATTGTCCCGCAGTTCGAGGTACGAGCCAGCAGAGTTCACCTGAGACGCCATTGTAATGCCGCGATCTGCTGACAGGCTGGGTTCCGAGCTTGAATGACCGTTCCGTCGTGACTGCTGACTCGTGCCAGACTGCACGCTGTCACGTGAGATGTGAAGTGGCCTGCGGTACAGAGACAGTGGCTCGCTGTGTTGGCCGTCGAGCGTGCTCTCACACGACTCGCCCGTGTCCGTGGTCGGCTTGCCTGCCTCACTTCCGGACGAGCTGTACGACAAAAGCGCACCACTGTCGGTGTCTCCCTGCAATTCAACAACCCGTAACATATAAGCACGACAAAAACACAAGGTAGAAGAAAGATTATTTCAGAAAGAAATGTTCGCCCACATTTGTGGAACACACCATAAACCAGTCGTAACAACTCGACCATTTCCGTGCGTGCTTTTGGAGAAAATAATTTTATTTTCCGAAAATGGCCGAAGTGTTCCGATTGACTTTAAATTAACGGAAAAGAAGTTAAATAAATCACCTCGTTCTCCAAGTCATTTTCTCTGACGGTCGTCTGCAGCATTGGCGAGTAGCTACTCTCCAGCACTGGGTTAGAGGCCATGGCGTCGGATGGACGCGGTGTTGGCTTGTGCAGCTTTATTGCAGCAGCGCGCTCGGCATACTTCCTGTTCAGATGCCTGAAAGTGTTTTCATTACAAAGGTTTGATAAACGGCGATTCAACCATATGCAATGGATGTTTGCGTGAAGAAACAAGTTGCATTTTAATAAATTAAATAATTATTTAATGAAAACATTACTTTAAATAACAAGTAAGTATTAGGCCAATCACTTTACAAATACTTGTGGTTGAAGCTGCTGGAAGAGAATGAAGTGTATTTGAAGATTTTGAACAATAGAATTCGATTGCTCATACTATGCATACTCTGAAACATTGTCGGGTGTTAAAATGTAATCTGAAAAGCTGAATAAAACTAAAAACCCATATTATGGAGGATTTATCGTACTTGTGTTTGTAAACTAGGAAGGTGACGCAGACGACAATGCACATTAATCCCACACCGCAACCAATCAAAATGCCCAGCCGCTGTTTGAATTCGCTATCTTCTGATTCGGACTCTGAAAACGAAATATACATGTATGTTGTTTAATTTTCCGTCAATAACAAGACCATTGCAAAGTTTAAATACAAATAACTCCTATGAAATATTTAGGTAAATAAGTAATGTCTTTCAAGTAGGTCTACTTTCTAGTTATATGGTTACATTACTGACGACATTTTCGAAAAACACACCATTAACTGGACACAGTCCTGCATGCTGACAATCGGCGCACGAGTCGCACGAGGCCTGCACGTTGATGGAGAACATCTGGGTGGGCGATCCCTCCCCGGCCCCCGTGCACGCGCCTAGCTTGAAGAAGTACAGTCGTCCCGTCAGGTCCAGCACGACAGACGTGGTGGTGGCTACAACGTGAAATGCAAGCTGCTGTTGACAGACAATCTTACTATAGTAAAGCTGTTGTATACTCAAGAGTCAAATAGATAACATTTCCTTTAAAAAGGAAGGGTTGCCAAGTTGTAGTGAGTGTTTTAATTATTTTGTGAGACATTTGGGAACTTTTCTGAACGCTAGTCACAATTGGTACACAGTAAGTCCATTACCAAAAGTTGATGACACATCACAATGAACTGCTCAGATGAGGTAATAAGACAATTACAAGCATATGTTTTAAATCTTTTATTTTCCTTTAAGCAAATAATTACGTTTCTTTTAAATTACAGATTATAAACCCGTGCAATACGAAGATAAACTTCTTTAAACGTATATTATAAAACCGTGCAATACGAAGTTCAACTTCTTAAATAAACGTATATTATAAAACCGTGCAGTATGAAGTTCAACTTCTTAAAACGTATATCATATCATACAAGTGTTAAGGACAAATTGACCGACATGGGCTGTTAACCAGGACACAGGGAGCACGTGTTTGACAGAAACCGACAACATGTGTATGTACATAATCTGTCTTTCTTGGAAAAGCAAAAAGGTTAATGACCGTAAAACAACTCACTGTCACCATCAACAAAAATATATTCCCGTGCATAGCAACCATCTTAAACTGGTAAGAGTACATAATATGTACATGCATCATGTTTCACAATGAACTGAGGCTGCACACGATTAGAATAATTCATTAATTACTTGCAGTCGAAGTCGCTTTGTTATACATATGTAATTATATAAGAGATGTAAATGTACGTAAACGTGTCAGCAGTTTCACCTACCGTTCTGGTGAATTGACGACCAGGCGTCATCAGGGACGCGCTTGCTGGGGTTCCCGGGCGTGTAGTAGATGATGTAGTAGGTGATGATGCCGTTCTGGTGGCGGGGCGGCCCCCACTCCAGCTTCACCTTGCCCGGCGACACGTTCTCCGCCACCAGGATCTGCGGCGCAGACGGCCCTGCCACGGCGATAATAATACACACATATAAAAATGTGATGTTTGTATATGAGTTGCATTTGTATATAAAAACGTAAGTTTCCAAGAATTTGTTCTTAAAAATACGCACGTATTCTATTTCATTTGCACTTTGTGCTTAAGAAAAGTTACGTGCGGTTTTCCAAGAATTTGTGTTTAAAAATACTACAGATACCCATAAAGAAATGAGTAAACATTTGATGTGCAGCACGTACTTCCTTCCTTGGTCTGCACAAAGATTGGTTTGCTGTGGGGCCCATGCTTGCTGTCGCTCGTCACACTCCTTACTGATAACTGATACCACGTGAACGGCAGCAGACGAGGCAGTTCAGCGTGAGTCATATTCCTGCAACATTTGAACGTGACAGGTTGCTGACCAACTCCGCACGACAATTTATTATAAAGACTTAGTCATGTAGCACCTGAGACCACCTTAAACATGGGCGACCAAAGAACACAAACAGGCACCGCGTGTACTATGCTCGTTAAACATTTCAGATTGATTAGGGTTTATGAAAAACATTTCACATACGTGGGTATGGATCCAGGTAAGCTGTCTTCTTCAGTGCGCGGCTGGTAGTAGACGATGTAGTACCGGATGTCCATGTCCGTTGGCGGTCGCTCCCACTCCACCATTATGGACGTGTCGGTTTCTGCCGTTGGCCGGATCACGAAGGGTGGCGGCGGGTCAGGCTCGTCTTCCGGTCCCAGGGCCTGGTGCCAGTCCGTCACGCGATCCAACACGTCGTTGTCTTTGTTCCGTACATCAAACTCGATCTGGTAGAACTCTCTTTCATCTGCAAGGTCATAAATTAAGACAATGAGGTCTTTTGGAACATCTTTCATTACCATTAATGAATAGCCTCATTAGCAGGCTTCTTTAGGACTTTCCCTTTTTCTCAGATTAATCTTTGTATGCAGGATTTGATCAAGTACACTTATTAATAAAACTCATGTCAAAATTTACATTGAAAAAACAACAAACAACAACAACAACAACAACAACAACAACAACAACAACAACAACAACAACAACAAAAACACTGTGGTTTTTTACCTAGACCGTTTACGATGAGACTGGTGGTGTTAAGTGACATATGGTGCTCCATGACCGGTCCACTGTGCAACATGCGCTGTACCACCACACGGTAGTTGTCGGCGCCACTCACATTAATGTTAGACCACGTCAACCGTATGGCCGTGGAGTTGACCATTTCTACCTCCAGAAATGTGTTTGATGTTTCTACAAAACACGTAAGATTTAAGGCTGAAACTATTTGAATAAACAAATATTCTCAACTACATGTATATGAGATCATTTACGCAAAATGATACCATTTACCAAATTGCCATGTATTGTTTGCTAATGTGTGCATTTATCATTTTATCTTTTTATTTGGGAAATACAAAACCATCTGTGTGATCTTTTTACATCAATTTCATTCAAGGTTTTTAAATAATAATAGTAATAAATAACGCTGAGCCTACCTGTAACTGGAGACTTATCAGTTGTGAATGTGGCCCAGCCTTCCTTGTCGTCGGGAAGGCAATTGTCGGCACTGTCCGGAAAGCCCGCCGATGTCCCTGCAAAAACTCGCACTCGATACTCGCTGTCCGCAACCAAACCTAAAACACAAATGTCATCCGTAATGATAGTGGACACAGTATTCACCGTCATTGAATGTATAAAGAATAATTCAATTAATGATTACAGTTAGTACATAATACGTATTATTTCAGACTTCTACTTAAAATAATATTAAATAAGCATCAACTATTTTTGGGGTTTAAATAATAATTTGATTATTTATTATGGTCGTTTAAATAAAGAGAAATGAGATAATAAAAGACGTTGATATGGCAATCTCTTGCAGCGGTATTTCTGAAAATTAATACTCTTCCACGAGGTTTACATGACAACAATCAATTAAAAGCCTTCAAGATTTGTCATGATTCGCGGCGGATAGCTCTTCATTCCGTTTTTCATCAGCTTTGTTTCGCCCAATTACTACTATATTATACTAAATATACAAGCTCTGGGCCTTGTACTATATTATAATTATAATAATAGTATATATACGAGGGTTGTATGATAAATTCATGGACTTTTGTTGCTATTTTGTTATCTGCTTACTGATTGTCATGAAATTTATAGAAAAATATAATTAATATGCATATAACATAAAAAAAATAATTTATATCTTACTGATTATAACTTTATTTTTACAACTTATAGGTGACCATTTTGCAACCATGGAAACAGTTACCGGAGCACCTTCATTGTCTATTGCTTTTACTATAAGCAAAGTCCACGAATTTATCATACAACCCTCGTACATGAGCGCATTTTCATACACCTAGCATATATTTCTAACATCACAGTTAATAGCAACGCAATTTTAATGGACTTTTGTTATCTTTGATTTTATATCTTATATTAACGTAAATTGTTTAAGATATAATTTAGCCCTCAATATACCGGTTACGAGGTATTCCCTGGTGTCATTGGGCAGTATTTTCACGGTCATCATCTGGTTGCCGTAGCAGAGTTTGTAGTTTGAGATGACCCCATGGGCCACTGATAGGGGCAGTTCTGACCAACTGACCCGGACACTGGTGGGAGAGTCAGGCGAGATTTGAATGTCTGGAAAACCACTTGGAACTGAAACAAAAAGCAGATTTCTTTTCAATAACAGAACGTAACTTCTTCGGTGAGAGTTTTAGAACTAATCAGACGTTACATCAAAACTTGAACAATTCGAAAACAATGTTAAATGCCACAGTCAAAAGTTCAATGCTGCGCATACGATGGTTTCATTTCTTACACAATTGAAATGTATTTAATTCTGAAAACTTAAAATCGCAACCATCAACTTTAAATTGAAGCGACCAGTTCAACAGCAAAATCTACTCACCATCTTCAAGCGTGCGGGCGAAAACCGGAAGTGAGAGTGTCCCCGCGCCTCTGCCGTTGTACGCCTGCACGGCGAACATGTAGCGCGTGTAGGGCTTGAGTCCCGTGATGACGATCTTCGTGTCCAGACTCACTTCCCGCTGGTACTCGCTCAGGTAGCGGCACTCGCCCGGGCACTCATCCTCTGGAAATACAGGTCGTATTTGAAAAACTTCTTTAAAGGTGGTTTGTCTGTATTTTGATACTCTTAATATACATGTATGAGTAGGATTCACAGTTGAACTATGGTTAAGTAGAAGATAAACAACTCGGCCACGGTCACATAGACATAGCCTCTTTAACGATAAGTTGATCATACCTCCTTTATTCTGGCAAAAAATATAGGTCCTTTATATAACTGTCTGTTACGTTTATTTCAAAAAAGTTAAATAATGCAAAAAAATAAAATTATTTGAAATTGGAAAATAATGTAAAAAATCAGTTTATTTGATTACTGAATGCCAGTCATAATTTGTAACGGGATTTAACGGGATTGACGACGGGATTTTTCCAAGGGGGATGGTTAAGAAACTTGCGTTTATTAACGTCATATAGTTAAAATTGACAGCTGTCATTTACTTGAGGCGCTGTAAAATTACATGTTTAACTAATATTACTATCTTGACTGTTTACGACAAGAACTCGCCAAAATAAATTCAATTTTGTACAAAAGTAGTGCAAGGGAACTCGTGACGTCATCGCACGCGACTCGTCTTACATGGGGGGTGTAAGATGACATTTTCTTGCATATGGGACAAGGATTTCCGCATCAACTTCCGGTGCTGGAAAATATCATCTTAAAACCCCCATGTAAGAAGAGTCGCGTGCGACGACGTCACGATTTCCCGTGCACTACTTTTGTACAAAATTGCATTTATTTTGCTGGGCTCTTGTCTTAAACAGTAAGGATAGTATTAAAATAGTAGCAGGCTTCGTGCACATGAACACATGAACACATGAAAGATACTTATTATCCAGCAATGTGTGAAGTCAAACTTACCATGCACTTTACTATAGCCGACGGCGTACGACAAAAGTGGAAACGCATCGGGCACCATCGCGGGAGACCACGTGACCGTCACCTGGCGTGGAGACAACGCGGTCGCGTGAACATCTTCCGGGGGCCCAGGGGTGTTGGCTAGGAAAACAGATCAATTATAAGTTTTAACACCTCTGTAACACTTGTTATTTTTTATTTCAAAGCTCACACAATTGTAAGTAAAACATCTACAGCGCAACTCAGTGCCTGTCAGGTTACAACAACAGGCCTGCTCGCCATTGATACACAAACTCTTGTAATTGTAACAGTCATGCCCATTCGCCAGGGGGTCCAATGAGTTAAGCACCGTGTGTGTTATAGGGAACCAACCTTGCTGAACGAAGTCTATCCAGGCCGTGGAGACAGCGATGCCCACTGAGTTGTTGGCCACGCACTGATAGTAGCCAGAGTCGTCCAGTAGCCCGAACAAGATTATCTCCCCTGAAAACTACACAAAGAACAACAACCATATGAGTTAGGTATATTATTTGTTTTATGTCTACATACATGTATTTTAAGGTACTATATTTTTATGTACAGTACTGTGCAATAGTGCACTACGCTACGTTACACTACACTACGCTACACTGCGCTGCGCTCCACTACACTACACTACACTACACTACACTACACTACACTACACTACACTACACTA
>Ga0224511_10003532_pt1 | contig 11331 bp, 4 predicted proteins | sample SF_May12_sed_USG_2_FD_169988 | JGI IMG/M metagenome (GOLD analysis project Ga0224511, IMG submission 169988) | Sediment microbial communities from San Francisco Bay, California, United States - SF_May12_sed_USGS_8_1 | ecosystem: Environmental > Aquatic > Marine > Sediment | place: USA...
TTTTTATCTGTACACAAACATGCCTGTTTCTGGAAGTAACAAACCTTTTTATTCGGAGGCGTCCTCACATGAGACCGTATGTGTGGGGCAACTTAACCAGTCTTTCTAGTGTTAACTAGATTCAGTCTTCTGATTGGCACACGTGACGTTGTGCGTTAAACGACTCGCAAAATGTCCACCAATTGTCTGACCAAATGCTATTTCAGATGGTCCAACAAACAGTCTGTGAATACGTCAATGACTTACCGTTATTATATGATCAAGTTGAGAATGCCAACTGAACATGTTTTAGTGCGCTGTATTATATCAATCATCTCAGTGCGGATTGCCGCCTCCGGCTGGTATACCCTGATAAACATTCCTTGTAACTGTTGTCTTAGGTTAACGGAACATAAATCGACGTCACAAAGGGCACACCAATATTGTTATCGTATGTTGAGGACACAATAACTATAAAAACGAACCTGATACGTTCTTAAGTTGCCGGAATTGATTGTGTAACTACGTCTGATTTGCTAAATAGCTCTTACCCATCCTTTTTATGTCTTGAGACAATCCTTTAGATCGCCTTAATTCATGGAATGACTCTAATTTAAGCTCATCATAAAATAGTGAGATCATTGACAATATTTAAGCCAGTGAGGCGTAAGGAATATATTTGCATGGATGTTAACTTATTCCAGACTCTTGCGGTTTATGATCATACTGATTTGTTGGTCAAACAATATAAAAAAATTAGGCTATATAAGTTTAGTTTAACCAATATTATTTTATTAAACATAAAGACAGTACAATTATGATGCATGTTGCAAAAAGAATATTTATAAATCTGAAATCAAGGAATAGCAGTAACAAATGTGACAAAATGGTGCATATAATTGAGAAGAAAGCTTAATGCATAATCGATGTGTCGATTATATCTCGATTCCAAGCTGCAATATCTATATAATACTGTCTTGAACGAGCAAAAATATGGTTAAGCAATACGTAGCCAAATTCATAAAATGCCTTATGTATAATAGAACAAGTATGTTTATGTTTCAAATGCCTATATATTTATGCATAAGTTTGAGATAATTAACTAATATTTCAGTGTATAACAGTTATGGATGGAAAGAAAATTTAATAAGAGAACAAAGGAAGAAGAAAGAGCGTGGACTAGCAATGTTAGTGTAGAGGTTGGATTTATTCTAGCGTGTGACTCATAGCGTTTGGTATGTCGAATATAGTTGTCTACACACTTGAAAATGTAGTAGGATGTATTGACCATATGGTGCAATCAGATTTGATAACTTCCGAACTAATAAAATATGAATTTTATTAAGCAAAATCAATGTAGTTTAAAACATCATATTGTTCTCTTATCCTTTAGCCTAACCCATTATGCACCGGTCGGAAAGTATCTTTAACACCTCCCCTTCCTTTACATTCCTTTTGAAGTACGCTTTTATTTGTGTTAAACAAGTAGCCCCCCAATAGTCTTAGCCTTAATTTCTTGGACAAAAATATATAATGTGCAGTTATAAATCATCAGGATTGGCAGCCAGAACCTATATGGAAACCTTCTATACGCTATCATGAGAACTTGATTTATAGACAGCCACTCTTAAACATTATACTTATGTTCTTTTATCGAAATGTTCGTTCATAAATGATAGAACGAAAATTAACGAGGAACGATCAATTCAACGGTTTTGATTTTATTTAAATACAAAGTATGTGAAACGTGGCTTTCAATAACACCTTGAAATGACAAAAAACATAGAAGGAGTCTCCCATAAATTACAGATTACATATTGTGTAATACTCGATCGTCATAATGACATGATATTGTTAAAGTTTAAACAGTTTATGTACACAGACTTTTAAATAATACAAAGCATGTCGATCCTCAATCCAATCCACTTGTCAATCTGTAACATTTAATTACTGAAAAAGTAGCATTCGGTCTCTAATGTAAACAGCAAAGACCATATTGAATAGATGATTTATACAAAAATGAAATTGTAAAATGCCACCAAAGTATGTTTAAACAAAAGGGTCAATGGGATATCCTAAAATGGGATGGTTATTTATTGAACATTGTTTTAAATGTGTTTTGTAAAAATTATATTAGTTCAACGGTCAACATGCAGACAGGCATATCAAGTTGCACAAACATTCCTGCTAGAAATGGAAAACACAAATTTATCCAGTATAATATGGCGACTAATGGATACGGTATAGAAGCTTTGTACATAGCAGCATGCACATGAAACAGTTGTTGTCGTTGTTTTTTGTATTGTTTAATGGGGATACTTTTTGTATAAAATATAAGAGTTGAATACAAGCAAAAAGATTATGTTACAAGCCGTTTTGTCATTATGTTTGATTATTTAGATTGTGTATGCCAAAACCACATTACGGGGAAAATGCCAATATAAGCAATCTTCCGAAAAATACAAATCAGACCGAATACCTAAACAATGTTATTTATGTTATCTTTAATTAGTTAAACATATAATTGATACAATCTAATATCCAGTAATACCTTTTTTATTATTAAAGTACGTTAGCAGCAAAAGAGCACGATATCAGTTCTGGTATATGAATTTCCTTTACGTTGACAGATCGAAAGCATCTAGCACATTGCAGACGTTTATTTTAATATTTCTGTCACAGCGTAATGTGCACTTAGAACACGTGGCTGATTTTATTCAAAGGTTTGGAGAAAACTATAAACCAATTGAATATTGTTTTACGTTTATACAAGTACATGTTATCCACTCGAGGTTCGTCTGGGTCCCTAACATATTTAATATTATTTACCCGCCGCAGTCAAGGATCACTTATGAAAAATGCTTATTGACGCCTGTATATAATTGCGAAAATTCCTGTAACCAGTATTCAGGAGGGCTTAAAAATGTCATCATTAAAAACTTACCTTTGTAGTTTATTACGATGAGTGGCTTTTTTCGGTAACCCTTATACAAATGGATCAGGATAAATCAGTGCCAGTTTACAGTTGCAAGTTACACTTATTTAAATTCTTTTAGAGTCAAATGATTTCCTAAACACATTAAAAATATAACGTGACTATCTACAAATGCTACCAACCATAATATAACAACATGTCTAGACCGTGCATCAATATCTACAAGAAGATAAACGTCTGTCTGCGTTCATGTGGAGTAATTATAATGAGACATGCTAGAAAACTTGCGCCCTACCGCTTACCTCTGCAGCAAAAAAACTGTATGAAGCAGTTGTTATGTACTTCATAAATCGGGCAGTTTCGTAAGGACACAGGGGCTGTATATAAACTATTAGCTGGTAAAACTATCGACGGCGTTAATTTGTGTTTTATTTTAACGCCGTGTGCTTATCCAACGTACATGTATTCATTACCAATACAATGAACAAATTTATTTTGAAATTAACGACCAACTGCCCAACGTTGAATGTAAGTGCAATGGCAAAAAAATCCTTTAGTGACAACACCAATTCAGAAGTAGTCATGGTTAGCATTCCTATTAACGGCTGACTAAGGTTAACGGAACATTAATGGACGTCATAAAGGACACACCAATATTGTAATCGTATATTGATGACACAATAACAATGAAAGTGAGCCTGATACGTTCTTACATTGCCGGAGTTAATTGTGTAACAACTTATGTTTGCCAAATACCTCTTACCCATCCTTTTTATGTCTTGAGAAATCCCTTAGATCGCCTTAATACATTGTACATGGAATGACTCTAATATAAGCACATAATAACATAACCTGAACATTGACACTATATGAGCCAGTCAGGCGTAAGGAATATATTTGCATGTATGTAAACTTCTTCCAGACTCTTGCGATTTATGATCATACTCATGTGTTGGCCAAGTATTATCAAACAATTTAGGCTGTATTTGTTTAGTTTAACCAATATTTATTAAACATAAAGACAGTACAATTATGATGCATGTTCCAAAAAAGTAATCTGAAATCAAGGAATAACAGTAACAAATGTGACAAGTGTAGAAAAAAATGTTTGTTTAAGAACCATTGAGAAAACGCTTAATGCTTAAATACTATGTGTTGATTCTATCTGGAATTCAAGCTGCAATATCGATGTAATTGCTGTCTTAAAACAGCGAATATATGGTTGCGCAATACATAATTTAATAAAATCTTATATGTATTATAGAATGCGTGTGTTCATGTTTTTTGTTTATGATTTCATGCAAAAGTTTGAGATACATCATTAATGTTTCAGCGTAATACAGTGTATGAGTGGAAAATAATAAAAGAACAGAAAAGAGAATGGCATGGACTAGCAATGTCAGTGTAGAGGTTTGATATGTTCTTTCGTGTGACTTAAAGCACTTGGTATGTCTTATATAGTTGTATACACACTTGAAATGTATAATGATATATTGCCTTTATGGTGCAATCAGATTTAATAACTTCCAAACTTACAAAATATTTTTTTGAAGAAAACAATATAGTTTGAAACATGTGGTTCTCTCTTCCTTTAGCCTTACCCATAATGCACTGTTCCGAAATTTTCATAACACCTCCCCGTTCCTCTACATTCTTCTTGTTATTGTGGTATGTGTATCAAAACAGGAAGTATGCTTTTCTTTGTGCTAAACAATTATTGTCACCCCTAATTATCTAAGCCTTAATTTATTGGACATTTAATAATTATAAAGTATGAAGATTGACAGTCATAAAAGATGTCTACGGATAAATATCATGGTATTGGAACCACGTGACAAAATTAAGCAATTTGTCCGCACTGCGAACATGAATTAAACAGACAAACTTTATATACGCTATCATTACAACTTAATATATGGACAAAACCTAATAAATGTTATACGTATGTTCGTTTATCAAAACTTTCGTTCATGAATGATAAACCAAAAATCAACGCTGACCGATCAATTCAACGATTTTTATTTAAATACAAAGTATGTGAAACATGGCTTTCAATAACACCTTGAAAGGACAAAAAACATAGAATGGGTCTCCCATAAATTAACGATTACAGATTTTGTAATACTCGATCGTCATAATGACATGATATTGTTTAAATTTAAACAGTTTATGTACACACACTTTTAAATAATACAAAGCATGTCAATCCTCAATCAAATCCACTTGTCAAGTGACGTAATCTGTAACATTTAATTACTGAAAAAGTATCATTCGGTCTCTAATGTAAACAGCAAAGACCATATTGAATAGATGATTTATACTAAAATAAAATTGTAAAATGCCACCGAAGTATGTTTAAACAAAAGGGTCAATTGGATATCCTGAAATGGGATGGTTGTTAATTTTCCCTTGTTGAAATGTATTTTGTAAAAATTATATTGGTTCAACGGTCAACATACAGACAGACTTATCAAGTTGCACAAACATTCCTGCTGTAAATGAAAAAGCACATTAATCCAGTATAATAATAGGGCATGTAATGGATACGGTATGGAGTTCATTTCTTTGATTTTAAGTTAAAAAGGACTACATTAAGTATGTTTTCATAAAGCAAGTTATAACAATACTAAGTAGTATATGTAAGTAAAATTCATCTGGAAAAAACAAGACAGTCATAAGGAAGCCCAGTTTCCATCGGGAATATAGCAGCCTCTGTTTAATTGAAGTTTTAATTGAAACTTCAGTGATTACGAAAAAAAAAACAGAAAAAGAAATTCTTGACAAAATAATATATATAGAAATACCGAATTCTAATATCAATTAACGTTTAAGAATATGCCATATTTACATTTGATAAAACATATCATCTTTTTAAGTGGCAGCATATAAAACCGTGGTTGTCGTTGTTTTTTGTATAGTAATGAGTTTTTGTATAAATATTAGAGATGAAAACAAGTAAAAATAATATATTACACGCCTTTTTGTCATTATGTTTGGTTATTTAGCTTGTGTATGCAAAAACCACATTAGGGGGGAAATGCCAATATAAGCAATCTTCCAAACAATACAAATCAGACCTGAACAAGGTTTTTTATTTTATTTTTATAAGTAAAATATAAATCTATGCCAGCATTTCTATACAATAAAGTGTCCAGTAATGCTCTTTTATAGTAATTAAGTATGTTAGCGGTTTTCACAAGTTTGTGAAGATACAAATGGAACGGTATCAGTTAATAGTTGGACGGGATTTTGTCATATGGATTTCCTTTACTTTGACATACCGGAAGTATATTGCACAATTCAGACGCTTGTGTTAATATTTCTGTCACAGCGTTAAGTGCACTTAGCACTCATGGCTGATTTTATTGAAACTTTGAAGAAAACCGAGATATCATATAATTGAATATCATTCAAGCGTTGACGCTTAACGGTTTTGGGAGGCTGGAATCTGATAGCGATTAGCCCTTATGATAATTGAAATAAAGGCTGTAACTAGCATTATAGTGGTATTTCTGTTACAATGTTAAACTAATATAATAGTCTACTACTACTACTACTTTGGTACCTTAATTGCAAAACTGTGCTACTCGTTTTTAAATTCACTGGCTAATTATTATGACTAGCTAATGGACTAGCTAATCCTTGGTGTCTCAGAGTTTACTGCTTACTGCTACTTTGGTACATTAAACTGTGTTACACTTATAATAAATATAAAGTTTCTTAACCGTATAATAAAATGCCTAAATACTCTCACGGGAAATAGGTAACAGACACCCCATACATGTATTGCATAGCACAATGTGTTTGATGTACGGTTACCATATTCATTTCCATAAGTGCAGTATGTTTTCTTAACACTCTTCTCTGAAATTGTAAAAGAACCAATAAGTTTACTGCAGGGTGTTTGTAAAAGGTATTGCACTTACAGCTCTATCAAACATTAAGTATACACTTTTCGTTTTGCTTTTAAAACCGAATTTAACCAAACGGTCGGCGAAACAAGTACCAAAAGTCCTGACAAGTTCTTATTCCTGTCTTGCTAAGGTTAGATATAGAATAACATAAATAAACACACTCAAAAACTGATTTGGTTTCACCGGATATCGGATCTAATGACCACGAGATTGGCAGTCCGCCACTCATGCCGAATGAAACTTTGAATCGTTGCTACATAATGAACTTTAAATCAAAACAGGTTATTGAACTAAAATATTTAAGAGATTGATCAGTTTGTTTTACAAATTATTGCAACGCGACGAAAAGTACTTCCGTCGTCATATTGTACTAAAAATATCATATTTATAACGTTGGTTTAAGTCATTTTGGTAAAACGGAACAATAAAATAACTACAGCCATATACGTGTATCGGTTTACTGCATTTTATTTTATTTTGCAACCAAAACGGAAATATGTAAACTAATTTCCTCTTCAGGTTTGACGTGTTAATGGATAAATATACGCTATGTCTGCTAGTGCAACATATTATAGTACATGTGTATTTAAATCAAAATTGAAATGTAACAAAACACATCTAATATAATACAATGTAAATATATAAAACACGCATACAACAGTATATTATAGTTATATAATATGTATAGGACACTTTTTGAAGTGCCTTTTGACTACTGTATATTATTTCGGGAAGTCGATATATCATGAAAACGGTATTCAAAAGCTTAATATTAAAACGTGTATAACGGTGCCAGATTACAATTGTGTGTACGTATCTAACTTCTATAGCACACTCTTGTAATCAATTTAAAGCACGTTAACAATCTAAGTCTGAATATATGCAAATGCTGCCAAAACATAAGAGGGCATCTTTAGAACGTACGCCAATGTCTACATAAAGATAAACACCAGGCGGCGTTCATGTGGAGAAATTGTACGACACATGATAGAAAATATGCGCCACCTGCCTCTGCAGCGAATAACTGCATGAAGCAATTGTAAAGTTCGCCATGAACCTGGCAGTTTCGTGTAGACTGTACATTAAATATTACTTGGTAAGACTACAGACTATGTTCTTTTGTGTTTGATATTTTGCAATACTGATTACATGCATGTCTCCTCAGGGAGGCTAGTTCAAGTACTTTCAACTTAACTGAGACGCATGTTCATCATATGCATTACAAAGCACATATCTACTGTGTCAGTATCAACCAATAGCCGTACGTTGAATGTAGGGTGCAAATGGCAACAGACATCTTTAAAAGACAACACCAATACAGTTCCGCAAAGCTCCAATATCCTCCCCTTTCTGTTCTTTTCTTTTGTTCGTTTGATACGTTTTATTATAAACAGGAAGTACCCTTTTTTGCATTTACTAGGTCAAAGTGTCACCTGACAATTTTAACCCTAATCCAATGCATTAAATGGACAAAGTAATATTAGAAATGATATTGATTTGTAGTTGGAAACTGTTCTGTCGTGCGAACGAGTCGGCTGTTAGTTTGCCTTCGAAAGTTAAACAGGCTACTTTTACCCAAGCGTACTGACGCAGTCGTGTACTTTGATGGAAACAAATGATTTAAGATAAGTAAAACTTGGACTTGGTTTATTTAAACACATGCACTAGACTCAACACATAAAATTATCTTCAACCGGATTTTTAGGTTGGTATTCATAAAATCTTAAATAAAAAACATAGAAGATTATTGTACATGTAATTTAAAGCATTTCGCTGTACTACTGTCCATTTGATTCTGTCCATTTACGCAAAATATAATGGTAAATAAAAACACAATGTTTTCGTGTGGAATCTAAACCCACCAATGCATTCCAACAAATGTCACCAGTTGTCTTGAAGTTCCATGAACAGATTTCTCATTACCGTTTTTCACCTCCGTGGTTATTAATGTTTTGTATTATTTGGAACCGTGCACTGTTATTTTATTTAAAATACGTTTTGTTGTTTTATTGACACCGTTTGGACGACAATATGTGATTAAACCAACGATAGACGACAAACTCATTTATGTGGCAATCAACACCGCTGTATACAAAAGCATCAATGCAAAAGACAACCAAAACCTAGTATTTTCTGTACTATATGAATAAGTGAAAACATCAAAACAATATTATTATGATTCTCGAAAGGTTGGAAAAAGGAATGTCTGAGTAACATTGCATTAGAACGCACTTTTAAGAAAAATCACAATGTTTACATAAACTTTACATGAACAGGTCCGTTTCTGGAAGTGACAAACCTTTTTTTTCGAAGGCGTCCACACATGAGACCGATCTGCTGGGGCAATTAAAACATTATTTCTAGTATCGAAACTCTTGTGATTATGTGATTGGGGTTGTAGCACTGGTGCATTGTATGGTTACAACACGGGGTCAGTTAGAGTATCTCTATCATTACTAACATTTATTAATATTTACATTCAACAAGCATTTTGATAAGGAAAACGATTGCGTTGATGAGCTTGTAATTACAAAGCCTCATCACTGGCGTAGACTTTTCATAACATTCTACATTGTGAACTTTTTATTATTTAAAAACGACATACCTAATGGATTGTCACATATGTCGCAAAGTAAATTGATATTTTGCTAACGAAAGACGACTGTTCATAGTTTATTCTTGTTGATAAAAGAATAAACGATGATTTCAAGACACATTTCCAACTTAATCCTGCCTTCTGACTCTGTTTGACATTCTTTTACCATTGCGTTCATGATCCCATCAATGCACCCAGAATGAAATTCAATCCTTAAAATGATTCAGAAGTAAATGACAATTGAACAAGGCTTTACGCACTGTCTTCTCAGAGAGGACTGCCACTCCCGGGAAGTTTACCATAGTAAACATTTCCATTAATGTTTGTATAAGGTTAACGAGACATAAATGTTATCAATATGGTAATCGTATTTTGGTGACACAATAACAATAAAAGAACATGATACTTTCGTACATTGCCGGAATTAATTGTGCTAGAAAGCCTGATTTGCCAAAAGCTCTTATCTATCAATTTTGTATATCTCGAGACAACATATAATCCTACTTAGTACATGGCATGACTATAATAGGAGAGTATCATAACATGATCTGAACATAGACACTGACCTATACAATGGTTATGTTCATTAACGAAAGCAATGTAGTTTAAACAACAGATTTTTACCACTAATAATCGTAGCCAAAATTTCTTGAATTGAATTGAATGGATAACGCCTCATCATAAATTATCAAGATTGACAGTCAGGAATGATCTATAAGGATACATAACATGATATGTGTGAGGAATATCAAACGGTTTTCCGCGATACGAACATGAATTCAACGGACACATGCGTTATATGCTACCATTAGAATTTAAAATATTGGCAACAAATAAGATATTATTTTACTCATTTTTGTTTCGTTCATAAACAATTTTGTTTTTCTGCAAGTACAATGTATTTAGAACGACTTTCTATAACACTTAAAAAGGACAAAAAAACTAGAATAATTAAAGTATTTGTAATGCTTGATCGTCATAATAGCATTTCATTGTTAAAGTTTAAACGGTTTATGTACACAAACGTTTTAATACTACAAAACGTGTCCCTCCTAAATCGAATTCACTCGTCCATTGACGTAAATTGTAACATTTGGTTACTGAAAACATGTTTTATCCGGTCTCTAATACAAACAGCAATGTCCTTATTGAATAGATGATTTGTGGTAAAACGATTTTGTATATTTAAACAAAAGAGTTAATTTGATACCCTTAAATGGGATCGTTGTTCATTTTCCTTTTGTTTAAATGTGTTTTGTAAAAACTCCATTGGTTCAACGGTCAACATACGGGCAGAAAGATCAAATTGCACAAACATTCCTGCTGGAAATGGAAAAAAAACTAATCAATCCTGTATAGCAGGGCGAGCAACAGATACGGGACATAATTCACATGTTTGATTTATATTAAGTAAGTGCTTGGTTGAAGTACAAGTAAGGTATAACCAAACTAAGTAGCGTATGTAAGTATAATAAACCCTATAAAATACAAGACATTCATAAGGAAACAAGGTCTGCATGTGGAAAACAGCAGCCTCTGTTCAATTTAAGCTTTTATTGAAACTGCATTCATTCCGACACTTTAAATAATAAAAAATGCTTGACAAAATAATTTAATTAAAAAAAAGAATTCTAATATCAATAATGATTTATAATATGCCATATTTATAATTGATAAAACATATCATCTATTACATCGTAACATGTGTATGAAACAGTGGTTGTTGTTTTGTATTGTTTTATCATTTTTGAAAAAAAAATAATGGTATACAAGCAAAATGAATATAATACAAGCCTTTTTGTCATTATGTTTTGTTATTTATATCGTGTATGACCAAATCAAATTACGGGGCAAATGCAAGTGTAAACAATCTTTCGAAAAATACAAATCAGATCTAAGAAATGAAC
>Ga0224511_10003533_pt1:0-10000 | contig 11330 bp, 2 predicted proteins | sample SF_May12_sed_USG_2_FD_169988 | JGI IMG/M metagenome (GOLD analysis project Ga0224511, IMG submission 169988) | Sediment microbial communities from San Francisco Bay, California, United States - SF_May12_sed_USGS_8_1 | ecosystem: Environmental > Aquatic > Marine > Sediment | place: USA...
TACATTATATTGTGAGCAGGTAATCAGCTCTAATACATTTCATTACATTATATTGTGAGCAGGTAATCAGCTCTAATACATTTCATTACATTATATTGTGAGCAGGTAATCAGCTCTAATACATTTCATTACATTATATTGTGAGCAGGTAATCAGCTCTAATACATTTCGTTACATGAAATTGTGATCAGGTATTCAGTGTGTAATGATTTGTGTCAGTCAAGCTATCCTAGCTATTCCTTGTCTACCAGAAGCTATTCTGGCAGCCAAAAGCCATTCCTAGCCAATGTTGTCTTGTAATCATTTATCAGTAAATTAAAGTTTAACTCGAACTTGGTATAGTAGCTTGAAGTGATAAAAAAAGCTATTCTGTATGTCTGTTAATAAGTTGCACTATATATTTATTACTAGTATTTGTTGTGATTTGTACTGGCTACCAAATCACAAGTATTTGATCCACTGCTGCATGGGTGTAGAAAAATAGCAATATTATTTATTCTGTGTCTGTATTATCTTGTATTCCTTTTGACAGTATGAATTGCAAGCACAAATTTTATGGAATTTGTCGATTTTTTTGTTTATATTTTTTTATATCATATTGTTACATGTATGCATGTTTAATATTGATTAAGAAAGTTAACTTCAACTTTAATTGATGCTATTTATTTATAAAATGTCTCATGTGTCATTTCATTGTTTCATTCTTAATTTTAATTCCACATTGTCGACTGTGTTTCCTAATAGCCACACTTTCATAACCACATGTATGTAAGTAAACATCACCAGACTATAGTCTTAGCCTAGCTCACTAGAGTTTACAGTTTTTAGCTACTAGATGTGAATTTCCTCAAACACAACAGACAAACTTATTAGTGTTGTTGATTTTAAGTCTTTGAGTGCTTTTGTGTTATTTTAACTTTTCATTCTACCATCATTGTCATCATCATCATTATCATAATCACCATCACTATCATCATCATCATCATCATCATCATCATCATCATCATCATCATCATCATCATCATCATCATCAACATTATCATTGTTATGATCATCTATATTATCATCATCATCGTCATCATTATAAAAACCAGAATCAGATTAAGATGTTGTATTTACAATTTCACCAGCATATTTTAGTGCAATTTTTATATTTGCAAAGCTTTTCATTTTTGGTAGATTGCTTGTAATAGATATTATTGAGCTTTTTCTTTCTACCAGTTAATCAAACACCTTTTTCAAACATTAGCAGAAAATTTTGAATACCTTTCATTAAATTTATGGCAGCACCATGTCGTTGTCGCATATAGATTTGTTAAATTGTCCTAAAGTTTGTGTCGTGCATAGCTCCAGGGCCGGATAATTGGGTAGTTAAATACTTGTCAGCATGTCATCCTGTGCACCTGGGTATTTGGATGCCCCAAAATTCATTGTCAAGGTCACACTTTGGGATCAAAAGATAATTCTGTATGTACCTTAAATTTGTGGTGGCATCAGTGTCCAGTGAACTCATTTCTGGTTTTATAGAAGTCTCACCTTCATGTATATTACACACATTTTGTTTAATTTACATAGTTTTGCTTGATATAGTCTCATTTGTAGAAGAAATTTTGATATTGATTGCAAACAATTTATATTCTTACACATTTTCTCTTTTGTATTTAAAATTTTATTTAATAAACTGTATAAAATATATTTTAGAGTCAATAAGTGACATATAGAAAGCTGTAAGTAGCACAAAATAGTTAAACCATAGGTTAACACCTTAACATCATGTATATGAGTAGAATGCTGCTTTGGCTGTATAGCAGAATTATAGTATCTTTCACTGCTTGGGGCATTTTCACATTATTTTAAAGACATACTTTCAGTTAACACTTTCCTTCTTAAATAAGCTTTCTCATAAATAAAGTATGGCTTAAGGAAATGAGGCATGTTGATTGTTTACTACATGTATATTTATTATTGTAACACTTAAATACCATTTAAATCTATATAAAAATGGTAACACATGCATGAAAAAAAAAGATTATCTTACAAAAACAACAACAACACCCAAAAAGCTTTACATTTCATTAATTTTATATAAATTCTGAGTTTGCCCCTGAAAAGGCATAAAATACAAGAGGTTGCTATGTTTGCATCAAGAACTGCTACTAACAAAATTTAGAATTTAGAAATTTAGAATTTGCTCAGTTGGATTAACTGCATCTTCTGAAAGTAGTCATTTAATTAATGGACATGTCTTTTAGCATCTAATGTTTGTCATTTTTTCCACTTGTTTCATTTCTGAAGTTTAACTCTGAACTACAAATGACATGTCTCCTACTTTGCCTGTGCCTGAAATATACATTTTTTTTCTTAATGCTTTGCATTTCTTAAATTCGCATATTGTTGATATACCTATTTCAAAATGTCTAAACATCCAAACTTAAGTGTTTAAATCAATGACATGACGGTTAAATTCAACACACATATACCATTTTAATTTTTTGTGACTCAGTAATTACTTGCAGGTATATGCTACATGCTCATAATATGACTACAATATGTCTGGCTGAAAGTGAAAGAGCTAATCTGTTTTAGGAATTATTACATTTTAAAATAAAATATTACTGATTTAACAATGTTGTTTCCATGGTTACCTTCGTCTTGTTATGGTTACATTTTATTGCTATGGTTTCAGGGGGCCCCCAGAGGTCAGGTAGCAGAAACAGCTTTGTCTCCGTGACAGACGTCAGCGAGGAGGATGACTCAGACCTTGACCTTGAGAATATCTAGATATGGCCTTGGGAACATCTGTATATGACCATTAGAACATCTAGATATGACCTTAAGAACATCTGTATATGACCTTGAGAATATATAGATATGGCCTTGAGAACATCTGTATATTACCATTAGAACATCTAGATATTATATGACCTTGAGAATATCTAGGTATGGCCTTTAGAACATCTAGATATGACCTTCAGAACATTAGGGATTGACCTTGGGAACAGATAGATATGAAGTACATTTATTTATTATCCCCTAATAACTTGTTAACTTTGCTTTGAGAAAGAAGTTTAGTCATTGACACATGCCTTATATAAATTATAATTAATGTACCATTTTAATGTCAATTTGTAATGGTATACGAGTGACAAATCATCAGAAATGCAGTTATCTTGTTTCTGATTACTGTAGTAAGATAAAGTGTTTTCTTTACTCAGGCTCAACATGTCTATTGTTCAAACTGCAATGTGAACTTTTATCTTGTTCATAGAATCTTTTTTACAATTTCTCAAGGTTGGAGAGTTTTTTTTGCGTGCATGACTGTTAAAGTTTTACCATGTTTAAGGATTGTTTGAATTATACAGACTTGTTAAGAGGATGTTTCAAATCAAATTGAAGAACCCTTTTTATGTATATAATTGTTTATGTTGTTGATAAGTGCATTACTCATAAATGTGATATAACCTTTACATGCTTACAATGACATTTTTTGTACATATAGATTTTACATTTTAGACTTAATGTTGTGTGCTATATTTATAATTTTATTTCAAATGGATTGAGTTTTAAGTTATGACAACTCTATTAGTTGTATATCATCACAGCTTTACTTCTTTTATTTAAAAGTAATACTTATATACAACAATAGAGTGTGTCCGAGTTGGATAACTAAGCCAAGTTGGATAATTTTAACCACTGGATATCTTTTTATCTACTGGATAAAATAACCAATGTTTATACAATACGCCACAGATAATGTTTGTAATAGTTTTACCAAAATATTTTTAGCTTTATGAGTGTGTGTTATTCATTCCTAATACTGTTAAATATAAACTGTTTTCTTGCTGTTTAACTATTCTAATTCTTGGCTCTCTTATTTTTAACAATCACATATTAGACTTGAAATCTAAGGGTATTTTTACAGCTATTGGACCCCTTACATTGATTCAAGTAGAGCAGTTATCAGTTACTGACACCAGTATAATTACATATATATGCAGTCTGTATTGGTTATATTGAAGTTGGGTAACTTTCCCATGAAAAGTGTGAACATTGTGGATTTACTTACATAAAGACAACAGTGTAACAGCCTACAGTTGATGTTCAATATATTGACATATAATTATGTTAAATAAGTGTTGAAAAGAATTTTCACTTCAACAAACACTATGTTTTACAAAGTGCAGCCTTCTTGTTGTGTGAACTAATATAATCTAAAGAAAGTATTTGTGATACATAAAAGTGTGCTTTTTCTGCTAGTCTAGGGTGTTTTCTTTTAATCTAAAACAATTATTATAACATTTAATTGATATATATATATGTATAAACATAAATTGCCAATTTGTAATTAACTCATACCATGTTGCCATTATTTATCACTTGTTTGTGAATGTTTTTATTATGCAATGTCAGACATATCTTAAGCTATTCCCTCCATTTTCTATGAGATTTTTGCCAAGTTTCTCATACATTTATATTGGTAATTTAGTATGATTTTATATAAAGAGATTACTTGTATAAGACTTGCAAAAAAAGAAAAAATAGCCCAATATCCTGTCCATGTTTATGTTTGCCACACCTAATACTTTTAGTCAGCTTTTGGCTATTAAAAACCATACTCATGTACATTTTAGCTTTAATGTAAACAATGATCTATATTTTAAATAACTTTTATAATCATAATATAACGAATTTAAAGATTTTTAAGGTTAACGTACAGTTTTGCCCAGTGACCATGTCCTTAAAATATGCATCAGGTGCATATCTACTTAAAGAAGCACTCTAGCTACACTGTCCATTGTTTATAAGGTTGTTAATGCAATTGTTTAACTAACAATTAACACGACTTTGTGTTAGTGCTGATTCTAATTACTTTATTTTAGGTCATCAATGAATGAACTACAACTATAATTTATTATGAATTATTTATTAATAATTAGTTGTTACCTTTTTTCTCACCAAATATCGTTGGAGGACGTAGGAAGGTTGAGCATATATTTGAATTTATAAAACTATGTATTGTACTTAACAAACAAATAATCAGGCAGAAAGTCAGTTATACAAATATGTTACATACATTTTGCCTACTGAAAACTTGATTTCTGATGAATGTTTAGGTTTTCATTTGTTAAGGAAGAGAAAACTAACATTATTTTTTTTGGACATATTGTCTACTATAAAAAAGCCTACTTCATTGGTCCAATATAATGATATGTCATTATTCTCGTACTTTATTAGATTCTAGTGTCATAATTGGTATTTTTTTTTTCAAATGATAACACTAAGAATTTTAAATGACAATTCTATCTAAAGTAATTTAGTATAAAGGAACATTGACAACCTCTGATTAATGAAAGTGTATATTGAATAATGATGTTTATCTACTATTTCGTGGACCAGAATCTGATACTTACTATTGTTATGTGATGTTTTTAATTTTGTTGTATTATATTGTTATTGTAGCATATAATGGTATACGAGTATAGTTATGTTATAGACACATGTTGCATGGCCTAGTGATTCTATACCTAGTTGTTTAGACTTCTGTTAGATTTGAAAAATACTTGAAAAATAAATTTCACGAAAATGGAATAATTTTTTGTGTTTATATGCGTGTTGAGTTAGTAGTAAACAGAAGCAGTGTGAACAATTGTAATTTGGAACACGTGCATGTACATACATATGACCGTCATACATAAAGTGATTTTATTATTAAGACTATAACCATCAAATTAAGCAAATAGTTTTATTATGTATCAAATGAATGTGATGGTGACAATTAAAACAACAAAGTGATAGACTGCAGACCTCTAAGACTCTTGCACGGTTGGTTCCCTGCAAAATCGGATTTTATAAATATGCTATAATGTAAGCTAGAACATGAGATTGCCATGGGCTGTGTCACACGTGGCTATGTCACTATTTTGCACAGTACCAGTTCCTGTATTAAAATGTCATCCAAACATCTCGTTTATTGCTCCTACTTCGAACAGGAATGCCCGTATAGGTTACTTAAGAAAACATACGCTTAAAATACATTAAACAAGCGAACAATTTTTATCAAACATGCGTTTTATACTTGAAAAATGTGTATTCTATTTAAAACGTGCTTTTAATTCCAGAAACATGCATACAATACTTAAAACATGCGTACACTACTCAAAACATGCGCACAGCACTTAAAAGTCGCATACAATTCTAAACCTACATGTATAATAGTTAATTAAAACACCAATAGATTCAAACAGCTGTTGATTCCCGCCTAGCGCTTCTTCGGTCACTAAACGACTTCACATTGGGTAGAAAGAATATGAGGATAGCGCCCACTAGAATGATCGCTCCAACGAAGTGAAACGTTGAAAAATAATTCCCAGTTGCGTCCCTTAGGTAACCTGAAAATATATACACAACTGTCGGACAAATATACAAGAGCAACTAAATGTTGCAGTAGTGAAATTGAAGCATAAATCCTTGTAAATAATTATTTAACACATGTAAGGCAACGATTTTTAAACAGTATTCTGGTGTTTTTATTCAGGTACATTATGTAAAGATAAATATTTTAAACTGGTTGTCAGTAACATTATAGATTTACAGAAAACAGTTTTCCTAAAATTTAAAACAAAATTTTATTCAATATTTTAAGATTACGGTTTACGGATTGTAAGTGCTCCCTCATCAAAGAAATATTGTTCATCTATTTAAAGGATAATTCAAATTGAAGCCAGTCACGAAATCTCATCACTGCTACAAATCGTATGTGTCTATTTCGAGGACCGTGAACCTTATGACCTTAAAAGTTGAATGTTGGGATTGAACAAAAATAGCACCTGCACATGGAAGCACCGCCCCGACCGCCGTGCCTTGAAATAATGACATGAAACCCAGAGCTCCCTGAAACATACAACGACTCACGTACATGTTCCTATGGCGCATGATTTGGGCCAAAAGTACCTATCGTAACGATTCCCGTAGAATCAGGGAGCGAATTAGAGCTGTAGCTCGATATCCAGCTACAGCTCAATGTTTGATAGCTTGATGTTATTTATAGCGGATTACAGTACAGCTCGATATCCAGCTAAAGCTGGATTTCTACTGGAATCGTTACGATAGGTACTTTTGGCCCAAATCATGCGCCATATGTTCCAATGCCATTTTGACAATTGTAATGTCCGTCTAAATATATCCATAGCATCCATCCGTTAGTTTACTTTTTAGCCTACATACACTAAATAGAGTTTGAAAACTAATTTTAAGTCGAATTTAAGAGTATACATGTACAAAAAATATTTGTATGTTCTAATTGATAGACCTTTTTCAGAAAAAGTGTATGTAGTTGAACTGGCAACTGTGATTTGACCCGCATATGGTAAAACGCTGTAAGGTAAACGAACAAACAAAACAAACCAATAACATGTATACGATGCATACTAGGGTACACGGATACGTGTTTTACAAATACAGTAAAGTTTCTGTAGTGCAAACAAGTTTGAAGGTTTTTTATCTTATCATCCACAAAAACTCGTATCTTTTTTGTATGAGTGCATTTGGCGATGAAGAGTATCCTTTATCTAACAAGGGGTAGTTTATCGCAAACAATGGTCTCAGCGGGAGACAGAAAGATAAGCGTTTACAATTATTCCGTCAAAATGTACATCTTAATTTAAAGCAGCCAATGCTGATTTTTGGAAAAAAATAATTTGGAAAACAGATTCATTATTTGCATGAAATTTATCCGCTAACTTCTATTCTTACACCCGCTTAAAACAAAGTCGGGAAACATTCAATTTCAAACGGGCAGTTTCTTTTTTAAATGACGTGGTTTCAACATATTACTCTAGGCATATAGGTCTTCTATTCAGCTTTATATATGTCGTAATTTTTGTAAAGATTCTAAAGCAGTCAATAAACTAAAATAAACAAAAAGCATTAGAAGACTTCGGCAAACTAATTCCGATGTTTACCTTAAATTCCGAGCTAGACAAAATATCGGTGATGACAACCACGGACATAGAGAAGTACACGCCATGGAAAAAGCCGGCAATTGAGTTGAACGCCATAATGCTGGCATACGTGGTCCCAAAGGACGAAAACATGAACGTGACTCCAATACATCCCATGGAGATGGCGATGAGGGTTGACCTATGGCACCAGCCCTTGTCTGCTACGTAGGCGAACGCGAATCTAGACAAAAGGTCCATTACAGACATTACCGACACCAGCATTGAGACTCTGTCAGCGTCGATGCCTATCTCAAACGCATGCGCAGGCCAGAACGCGTTCGCGAGGGCGGCGCCCGGGCACAAGAAAATGTTGCAGACGAGAAAGTATAGAAAATGCGGTTTGCTTAACAACTTCAAGTCAAGAACTTTTCTTATCACCACTCCCATTGACAAAAAACACGTGCGGCGGCCATTTGTTTCCACACTGTCAGTATCAACGTGACAAATCTCTGCCTGTAATGTTAAATCAAGCGTTGAATTGTTCATTAAATCCGTGCCCACGTACTTGGAGGTGTCTGAGTTCAAAAATGAATTCGTTAGAGACAGTTTACTAGATGAAACACCATTTTGACTATTCTCACTCGTTGTTCGTCGTCGAAGAGCATTGTCGTTATCTTGACGACTAAGTTGACGAAAAACGTGTCCATTTTGTCTAAGTTCTATTTCAACGCAATTGTCTGCACCACTTCCGTTTCTTTTCTCACCATTCAATAGCGGTTCTTCGACTGTACCTGGTACAGACACCTGAGATTTGGCAATTGTCATTTGCTTCTCATAAAATGATAAAGGCCGCAGAAGTGCTCCGACAATAAGGATTTGCAAAGTAAATCCTGCTATAAATATGTACGTTCCCGTGAACGAATATGTCTTAAACAATGCAGTGTAAATAGGCGCGAACACGAGACCTCCAATGCTGATACCGCAGTTGCAAATGCTGTTGGCCAATCCACGACGTTTGTTGAAGTAAACACTCAGCATTGTCAATACTTGGGTTTGCACAAAGGCGTTTCCTGCACCTGAATAATACAAACGCGACTTTACTAAAACAAGTAACAAACCGATGTGCTGCAGTCTGACATTTATAACTCAAACCATTAATTTGAATAACAATAGATTTAACCACAAATATTGACATGTGCCCTATTGCTTGCATGTGGTGAAATTCTTACTATTATCTATTGTTAAGATAAACATATTGTAGGGATTATGGCAAGCTAGGGATCTAGACATATTCCAGTTTATATTAAGATGTTGGCATCATCTGAAAGGACTGTTTGTAGAATACGGTATAACGTATAATATATTATTACTATTCCTATCATTATAATACAATTTAATTTATCTATAATTGAATATGCAATACTAGCTATAAATGATAACTATTTGTATTACTTCAACTATTAATTTATTTTCATGTATTATGCAATCTCGGAAATGTGATGTCTAAATAAGATCAGCAACCGGCTTTTAGATAATTCAAATGTAAACAATTTGCTGCGTTACAATCGGGACCCCTCGGCGATTTCTTCAGAAAAAGTTATTTTCCGAAAGTAAGAGAAATGGCCGAGTTGTTACGATTGGCTGCGTTAGTCAGCGCTTTCAGTGGTTGAGACCTCTGTTTTAGTATAACTGTGTATAATGTTTGTGAACGCATACCGCATATAAGGCCAAGAAAGACGTAAGTAACGGCGATATTCCTGACGAAGGCGGTGACCAGATAACACGCTGACGTTAAAATGGTTCCTATAAATACTGACGTCCGTGCGGATAGACTGCTTCCAAGCGTCATTACTAGCAGCGCTGAAACAAGAGGACGCGTATGGTGTGTTGTAGGTTACGATAAAGAGTTGTAAGAGTTTTGAATAATATATACACTTATTTAACACTGAATTTCATTTACCTAAGGAGGCATATTGCATGATTAACATAATAAGCGTTTTGTAACATCCAGTCTTGAAATGTTACTTCATATTGATATAAATGTAATAAAAAGTACATTA
>Ga0224511_10003534_pt1 | contig 11330 bp, 9 predicted proteins | sample SF_May12_sed_USG_2_FD_169988 | JGI IMG/M metagenome (GOLD analysis project Ga0224511, IMG submission 169988) | Sediment microbial communities from San Francisco Bay, California, United States - SF_May12_sed_USGS_8_1 | ecosystem: Environmental > Aquatic > Marine > Sediment | place: USA...
TACGATTGCTTTTGTAGAAACCAAGGTTACCAACAGTCTTCGGCTGTCCTTTCTTTTTATTTTTACTTCATTTTACTTTCCTGTCGTTCTATTGAACTTCGAAGTGGCCCGGTTGGAGAGAGTTAATGCATATTTATTTTCTTTTTCTTCTCCAAAAATGTTGAGAAAGTGTGAGGTTTGCTATATAGCTTAAAACTGGTATAAACTCCCAATGAAAGTCATTGACCGTACCACAGCGTGACTCAACATTTTTTGGAGAATTCATTTAAGAACTTGTGAATAAAATAAAAAAACTAGAACTATCGCTGTAAGAGATTCATACCCCCACCATTGTGCATTATAAAGCGGAAGCAAGGGTAAGATGTGTTGTGTTTAAATAAAATCCTTCCATTAGTAAAGGAGTTATAGAGGGGACACGACATAATGTGTAATATTTGGTTGTTCATATATTTGACCTTTAATTGTGACATTGACCTTGAGCTGATAGTTGACCTTCAATTGTGACCTTGACTTTGAACTGACACATGGGCAACTGAGCCAAGATTAAAGATTTTTCTTTTATTGTGACCTTGACCTTGAGCTGATAGTTGACCTTCAATTGTGACCTTGACCTTGATCTGACACATGGGCAACTGAGCCAAGATTTTTTTCCATTAGTGTAGGACTTGCAGAGCAGAAAGAACATAATGTCTAATATTTGTTTGTTTAATATTTGACCTTTAACTGTAACCTTGACATTGAGCTGACACATGGAAAACATTGGCTCTGCACATCCCCTAGTTGAGGTAAATGTGTCATTCAAGTTTGAAGAAAATCCTTCCATTAGTAAAGGAGTTATGGAGTGGACACGACATAATGTCCAATATTTGATGTTTAATATTTGACCTTTAACTGTGACCTTGACCTTGAGCTGCCACATGGGCAACATGGGCTCGGCACATCCAAAGAAATCCTTCCATTGGTATAGGGTTTATAGAGCGGACATGACATAATGTCTAATATTTGTTTATTTAATATTTGACATTTAGCTGTGATATTGACCTTGAGCTGACACATGGGCAACATGGGCTGTGCACATCTCCTAGTTGAGGTGAATGTGTCATTCAAGTTTGAAGGAAATCCTTCCATAAGTAAAGGAGTTATAGAGCGGACACGGCAAAATGTGTAATATTGTTTGTTAAATATTTGACCTTAAACTGTGACCTTGACCTTGACCTGACACATGGGCAACATGGGCTCTGCGCACCCCCTAGTTGAGGTGAATGTGTCATTCAAGTTTGAAGGAAATCCTTCCATTAGTAAAAGAGTTATAGAGCGGATACGACATAATGTGTAATATTGTTTGTTAAATATTTGACCTTTAACTGTGACCTTGACATTGACCTGACACGTAGGCAACATAGGCTCTGCACATCCCCCAGTTGAGGTGAATGTGTTATTCAAGTTTGAAAGAAATCCTTCCATAAGTAAAAGAGTTATAGAGCGGACACGACATAATGTGTAATATTGTTTGTTAAATATTTGACCTTTAACTGTGACCTTGACCTTGACCTGACACATTGGCAACATAGGCTCTGCACATCCCCTTGTTGAGGTGAATGTGTCGTTTAAGTTTGAAGGAAATCCTTCCATTAGTAAAGGAGTTATAGAGCGGACAAGAATTTGAGAAGGACCAGTATAGCCCCCCCCACATTTTGTGGTGGGGGGTATAATAAAAATCTGAAAATAACAAAAAATAGTGTTTTTTTCTTAATGTCTGTAGCGTCATGGTGTTAAAATACGTGTTTTGTGTCGTTCTATGTGTTTGTTTTTGTACGGGCCATTTTGTCATGGTGCCCTTAAATTTGACATATCTACATTGTTTACACCATTCTATCTTTGAACATCTCTTCATTTAATAATGCCCTCTCTTCCATCTGTACCTGCCAATTACAACTACGAAGATCAAGTTTGTAAAATAACTTGGAACCAACGAGAGTGTCAACCGTGTCATCAAACCTAGGAAACATGTGAGCACCTTTTCTAGCGCGAGAGTTCAGCATCCGAAAGTCCAAACAGAAACGAAGATAGTCATCCTTTTTGCGGACTATAACCACATTCGAAGGGAAGGGCTTGTCACTCTTCCAAATGGCACCGCAATCCAGCATATCCTTCAGGTGCTGACGGATCTCGTCGTACATGGCAGGAGGAATCTTCCGGTATGGCTGCTCGAAAGAAGTGTAATTGGTCAAAACAATCTTATTCTTTAGCACGATGATACAACCAAGGTCAGTCGGTCATGTAAAAAAGATATGATCCCAACTGCATAACACCTGTCGCACCCAGACAAAAGGTTTTCCGTGTCAATCTTGACGCTTAAATCTGCAATAGGATCAGAAGAAAGCGAAAGTAGAAGAAAGTTGATCAGTACCTTCTGACCTTCCGATGAGGATGAGTAGGCTTGATATAAAGGGTTTGGCCTTCATGTTGCACAATCTGACAGAAATTTTGGCGTAACTGCCCTGCTGCACACTGATAATATGTGGACGTACCATATATGGAGATTCTGAGTAGATATAAGACCCCGAGCGATACCATGAAGAGTGATGGATTCGTAACGAGCCACTTCAATGGTATGCTCGTTCGTAGATTTCACCGAGCAGCAAGGGTTACAAACAAGTGTGTCAAATGCAAGCTGCTATGGTTCTGGACAAACAAATGTGGCTGAAGACACCGCGGACTTACAACGGCGATCACGTTGGTTCCCTAGATGACAGGACAGGACTGGCTACCCGCTGTATCTAGAACAACAAGTACAGGAACAGAAAGTTCGAAGCCAATGAAGGTACAGCCACAACAACCTCAATGTAACCAAGTATGTGCATTGCACTACCATTGGCTACCGCAACGTAGAGGTGGCGTGTCTGACAGGGAATGGTAGAAAGATAACGGACTGATAAGACTGTGGAGGCCGTTGATCCGCTGTTAACCAAGGCAACTGCAGAATGACTGTGGAAAATGACCTCTGACGTGTTTCATGATCAAATGATATCAGTCACATTGACCACTTACTACAATGCACTCGTCTCGATTGTCCACAAGAGACGCCTACCCCTGGTAAGCCATGCGCAGGGGCGGCTAGAAGTTTGGGTGGTTTCCAGATTGTTGGTTACTCCTCTGTTTAGAGTTCCGACGAGATCCACCCTTCCATTGCCGTGGTAGACCGCCAGACTGATTCTGGAAAAACAGGCGGGGGCTGTAAAAGATCAGGCAAAGGATAGAGATCTGGAGCTTGATGAGACGCAAGAGTCCAAGCGCTGCAAGATGGCAGAAAATTTCTTGTCAACGCCTGACTGAACTAATTCTGTTGCTGAGTCGCTGCTCCAAATTGTCCATCTACTTCTGAAAGAGATCAAAAGGAGGAGATAAAGAGTAACAGGAGCAGAAACAGCAACAAAGGAAGAATGGGTAAGACAGAACATCTCCTCCACCTGACGGACATCCCTAAGGAAAGTGCCATAGTCATCTGCAGAGTCAAGCCTGTGTCTGTTGTTAGTCCTTCAAGGCTCGGACCGAAAAGCTGACCACAGACGCTCGCAGGGCAAGTCTGTGCGGTAACCTTGATGGAATGTATAACCCTCCACCGTCTGATCAAGGGCGGTTTCAAGCCTGCATCAATGATCAGTCACCTGTTCATCGGGGCGTTGAGCTAACCCCGGGGTCAAAGGCGAGCCTAAAAAATGCGCCGAAAAAAACGTAACCCTTATTGGCACGATGCGTTAGTGGGGCAACAACAGATCATTCATATGAGGCCTTATAATACATTGTTGCTGACATAGTTCTTAAAATTATCGTTTAATAGTTTTGTTTTCGGGTAGTAATCAGTTTATGTATGTTTACAATACCTTCACGTACATTCAGGTACTTTTTGAAAAGATGCATTTATGTTTTTACTACAGATTGCATTCGCTGTCGTAACTAGATCGGTAGATGTGCTATATTTCTTTATTAGTTAAATGTAAGGACAAATGCTATGCTGCATAAACACAATTATGTCTTTGCCTGCATTGTCTTGAAAACTATATTGTTATTTTATTCTTAAATGCATAAAATTTCCTTACACATTTATGCAGACGCGTCCTTTCCGAATACCTTATTTTGCTATTCGTCTGCACTATCCACTTACGATTTTGCATGCCTTGGCGTAATAATATCATCCTTTGTTGTAATAGAATTACTTCAACACAGGACAATTGATATAGAATTCTTTCAAAACAGATGATTTTATGAAACCTAAACTGTTACACCTTTCGCAAATAGTTTTCGTTTGAATCGGTATGGCTATCAAATCACACCTTGTATTAAATTAAGTAAAAAGGACGAATCTAGTTTAATCTTTCCCCGGGACAATCGTACCCTTTGGCAATAATGAAGGGTTTGGTCTAAAACGATCAGACCAAACTAGAACAGGTTTTTTTGTCTCAGTTTTGCCGCACCACTTTCGATTTGCCGGCGACGGCCTTGGTTTAAAATGTATGAGGAAAATAATAGCTCATCTAAAGATCAACATAATAAGCTCTAATTAGCAGCTGGTGTCCGCTGAGTACGTAATAACTCGGTATATGCTTTATACATTCAGTATATGAACTGTTATAGCGACAGATGGAAGTATGCAGCTGGTGTCCGCTGAGTACGTACTAACTCGGTATATGCTTTATACATTCAGTATATGAACTGTTATATCGACAGATGGAACGACACAACGGTAACTTTAATCGATTTACTCATCTATACAGAAACCGATTTGATTTTGGCGAGAAATACCAATCAAAGAACATAATCTGAGATCAGGGTTCCTTATTAAAAATCCACAGCCCTTTTGTCACCCTAACTCGCACGTAATGGCTATAAAACCCTTCTCGCCATCAGAATAGATCTTTAACTGATAACAATTAACATACGTTGTTCTATCATTCGCATGCGTTATTTCCGGAGCATTCGCAAATTCTGAGTGATATTGGGAGAAAACTGACAACTTTGAAACACATCAATATAAATAAAAACATTTAATTTTAAAAAAGGGTAGGGTGGCTGGGAAAAGGGCAGGGCGGTCCGAAAAAAGGGAAGAGCGCATCGCTATTCTAAACCTATTTAGCTAAATCCCTTGAGTTATAAACTTATAAAAAGTGTAACACAAAAATGTAAACAAGCCGTGAGTCGCAAAACCAGCCGCAAAGCATGAACTGTGGATTTAGGAATGAAGCGGGACTTTAACTCAACGGAAAGAAACCAAAATAAAGAATTGACATGTACCAAAAATGAAAATCCAACTGAAAACTAGTAAAAAGTCCAAGACATAAACAAACTGCAAAGAAAGTAGTCCACAAATGTACGGTTTATTAGAAAAGAATGTACAACAGTCCTGGGATCCCACTATTTTCACCCAAGCGATATGCATGTATACAGTCTTTACAGTCTGTATAAATGTTAATATACGGGGAAATTCTCAATTCACACGGGAATATTTAATCGCAAAGGGGATAAATGGGAGGATGTGTGAGGGAATAAGGGGGTAAACCGCTTCCTTTGGATGCCGGCCCCAATAACCTCGCCCAAACGGAAGTCTCCGCCATCGACGAACTCGGCCTCCTGGTTCTCAAGAAAGGGGTTGGGTCCTAGAGCTGGATACGCCTAAGAATGCTCTCCTTCGCCGGGGAGCCAATTTGTAGTAAAGGGGGTGTGTACCAGAACGACGTAGAACCGCTTATGTATTTATTTACAAGTACTCGGACGTGTAGCTTCTAATAACCAAACATGACTGCAAATTATGCGTGTGTGTAATTTATTTGAAAATACAGCCTGTCATTGCTACTCAAGTATCAGGCATATTTTCAATTTGAACAATTGAAACCAACTTTCTGTGTTGGTACACATGCAACAAGTGTTTCTCTTTCATCAGTTTATTATGACACTGCTTTGGAATGCTGCAGAGGTTTCTGGACTCTATATCATTGTTTTGGAGTAAAATGCTTGGATGTTGAAAACCTGGTTCTGCATTGTTACATAACATGCCACCCAGCCACCTCTTTCAAGATATAGATCAATAACATAGTCTGTTATATTTAATTTAATTATTGACTCCCGAGCAAGAACAGTCGACCTCATAAACACAGCCCGCCGCTTACGCAAATCTCATTCTGGACACGTTATGTATACATATGTACTATGATGGAATCGTGATATAATTTACGTGCACGTACTACCACAAGCACCTGTTTTATACACAAATAATAGCTGTGTTACACAATGGAGTCACTTGTCTCAGGTTGTGTGAATAGAAGCCTCTGTGTAAAATCACTGCATAATTCCGCAAAATTTCAATCTCCTCCCCTTTTTGAGCCTTGCGTTTGTTTGTGTGGTAAGGGAAGTATGCTTTTTCTGTATTTATTACATCATTTGTCAACTGAAAATCATTGCGTTAATCTTATGGATTAAATAGGCCATGTTCTGTTAAAAATTATCAAGATTGAAAGTTGGGGAACTGGAATCACGGACAATTCCTCTACCGACATTTAAGACACAACGGACAATTCTCATCCCGTCATTTTGCCACCCAGACAACATCCCTCCTGCCTATTTGCCACCTGGACAAAATCTATGCTGTCTATTTGCCACCGTCATGTTCAGACAGACTGCCATAATCAGACGTTGCTAAATATAACCCAAACAAATGTCAACACTTACTAACTTATTCTGTTGGGAATCTTTTCATATATTAGTAGATAATTTTATTTCCAGAAACTATGCCAAGTCTAGCAAATACTACGTATAGGCAGGGCTCTCTTTAAAAAACACCCTTGTATATAAAGGGTTTTCATTATAATAAAAACTTGTGTACAATGTATAAGGAATTAAGATATTTTATCTCGTTTATGCGGACTTTTTAACTTGAACATAATCAAAGCTGTTAATGTGCAATTTTATTCAACTCATGTGATGTAAAAATCTAGATGATAACATAAAAAAATAACATTAATCAATAAAAGCAATGATGAAGATTAAATTTACAAGCAATAATACAGTGAAAGAGATCTAAACATAACAATCGTATTTTGATAAGATATATATCAAATAGTTAGTGAAAATATCAGTAACATGTACATGTAAAGTTGTTCACGGTAAAATAGCAAAGGTGTAGATAAAATAGAACTCGTAAAATACAGCATATCACAATACATGAACCACATAATCAAAACATCTAAAAAGCTTTCAAATAAACTTAGACCATATTTGTGCATGTAAAATATTTATATAAAATATTCAAAGTGGTATTGTAAGTTCAAGTGGAATGTGAATATATTCTTGTCAGATAACTGCTATAAATGTGTGTGTTAAGCTTTTGCCTTATCATAACTTACATGAATCGAAAATATTTCTAGTTACATTAACAACTTTAATGATTTTTTTGTTCACAAATTCCATGAAGGTTGGGAACCCAAACACGCGTAAGTAGATCGATATCATTCTGCAATTTACAACTGACAATTTTTAACCAATTTCAGAACACTCTATTAAGGTAAGACCTTTGTAATGGACTATGAAAGAGACACAGTTGTATTTTTTATCAAAAAATAAACAAGATTTTTCATTAAAATGTGATATTTATTATGCTTTTACTTTTCAACCGTAGAAAAATCTTTTTAAAATGCAAGTTACATGTATTTGCTTAAATTAAATTAAAGGGAAGTAATTTTCCACCTTATTATCTCCCTTAAAAATGAACAAAATGAAAATTTTCAATCTTGTTTATAAAATCAAAAAAGCAAAAACGGAGTAAAGTTGTCCGGTGGATCGTCTTAAAATGGCATATATTTAAATAAAAAAGGTTTTTATAATCTTTTATGAGCTGCAAATATGTGAACCCATTACACAGGTCTCACCTTAAGGGGGTCCTTAAGCCCTTTAAGCACGATCTTATATATATATATATATATATATATATTTAATTTTACAGTTTCCATGACAGCGGTCCATACCCTAAACCCTGCAATGCCTTGTTACAGTCTATAAAACACGCACATCCATGAAACAGTTTTGCGGAGAGCGGTGACGGATGAGCCGTCTTGATGACCTTGTGTTTGCCTGCATCAATCAAGGCTTCTTTCTTGTGGGCGAAGTTTCCAAACAGTATGAAGACCACGTGGTCACACTGGCTACTGATGGTCCGTATAACGCTGTCCGTGAACATCTGCCAGCGAATCTTTGCATGGGAGTTGGGTTTATGGGCCCTATAACCCCATAACACATTCTAAGATAAAACTCATGGTTAGTATTATAATATATTCACATTATTTTGGTATGTGTTTTGAGAAATATTTGTTATAAAGTTACTAATGCTCCCTATGTTGTTAAGTTGTTTTATGTATGTGGATCATATTGAAAATTGATGATTTTTTGTCAAATATGCTATGCACGTTTAATAAAGATGTTATTATTATTATTATTATTATTATTATTATTATTATTATTATTATCATCATCATTAATGTCACTAAAGATTCATCAACATTCCTGTCCTTTAATACAATAAATTTACTAGTATTAGTATTGATAAGTAAATTTATATTAATAAAAACAATTCTACTTGACCAATAAAGAATGTAAAAAGCATCTTTTAACTTTTAAGAGAAATTCTTTTCTATATTCATTGACTTCATTTGTTTAAAGTCTTAACATAATAGCAGTACATGTGTACTGTGAAATCATATTTTCATGATGCCTATGGTCTAAATTGTGAACACCATGTACACTGACCACATGTACATGTACTTCAAATAAGTTATGATACTTACTCCACAGTGAGAGTTGCGTTGATCATGAACACTCCATCCCTCGCCCACGCTTCCAGGCAACCGTGGTCAGGTCGTACAAACCCAGGGATGCTTTTCTCCAGCTCTGTAGCATGATAGTAACAATATCAACCACAATTGTGGCTCAGTGGTCGAGCATTCCCACTATTAGTGGGAGGTCTTGGGTTTATTCCCATGGTGTAGTACCAAAGGTGATATAACAATGTTACCATCTGGTTTCTTGCTTAGCACACAACATTTAAGGATTAGTCAAGCTATTCTATTCACTCAAACCTTTATCTGGACAGAGAGGTTAAGCATGATTAATATAAGTAAGATAACATAATGTTTACATCAACTTTAAATAGCAATGACCCAGTATTTCCAAAGATGACAGCCCTAGATATTTGAAGATGAAAGACATTACATTTTTGAAGGAGTGAACAAATATTCTTAACATATATACAAGTAAGATTTTAGGCAATAGTAAGGAGTTATTTTTAGAACTACAAGTCTGAGAGTCCACAATGATTAAATATATGTTTCTGTGACTCCAGTGAGGGTCTTTATTAATACAGATTTTTTTGCTGTAATAGTTTTTGTGTTGTGGATGTAAGAAATAATTTCGTAGCCTGAACTGTTCTTGTCATGTCTTTGCCATGTTATTTATATTCTTTAAATGGTCATAGGCACAGTTAGTGCAAATGATAGCAAAAAAACTTTCAGCCTTTTTGTTACCTGTGTACATGTTCTTGAGTGAAGTAACAATGAACATATTTGTTACCTCTGTATATGTTCTTGGGTAAGGTAACAGTGAACCTTTTGTTACCTGTGAACATGTTCTTGAGTGAAGTAACAGTGAACCTTTTGTTACCTGTGTACATGTTCTTGAGTGAAGTAACACTGAACCTTTTTTGTTACCTGTGTACATGTTCTTGAGTAAGGTTACACTGAACATATTTGTTACCTGTGTACATGTTCTGGAGTGAAGTAACATTGAACATATTTGTTACCTGTGTACATGTTCTTGAGTGAAGTAACATTGAACATATTTGTTACCTGTGTACATGTTCTTGAGTGAAGTAACACTAAACATATTTGTTACCTGTGTACATGTTCTAAAGTGTAGTTACATCGAACATATTTGTTACCTGTGTACATGTTCTTGAGTAAAGTAACATTGAACGTATTTGTTACCTGTGTACATGTTCTTGAGTGAAGTTACATTGAACGTATCTGTTACCTGTGTACATGTTCTTGAGTGAAGTTACATTGAACGTATCTGTTACCTGTGTACATGTTCTTGAATGAAGTAACATTGATGAACATATTTGTTACCTGTGTACATGTTCTGGAGTGAAGTAACATTGAACATATTTGTTACCTGTGTACATGTTCTGGAGTGAAGTAACATTGAACATATTTGTTACCTGTGTACATGTTCTTGAGTGAAGGCGGGGGTTTCACACCATGTGGTACAGAGAAAGACATCCCCATTGCCTGTAAAATGTAATTCCAAGAAGCTGTGTCTTTTTTTTAAAATAAATCTATTCAATTAAACGCAATGCATTGTTTTGTGATCTAAGTAGGATATGCACAGAAATACAATACAACTACAACATAAATTGTTCACATTAAAGCAAAACAATGTTTTAAGAAGCCATTACTTCAGTTAATGATAATTCATATTTTTACCCTGACAGCTTGTTGGCATCAACAATAAATAAGTTAATCACTAAAGCAATTCAAACTCTTTTCAATGAAACACTTCGTTAATAACCCCCTGACAGAGGGACCAAGCAGGATTATTAAAAGCAATGCAGAAAGCGGCTAGGCATTTACAATCTTTTATCATTCATCAGTTGTACACATTACCTGTCCATCATCATGATATGGATCCTGTCCAAGGATGACTACTCTCACCTGTAATAAAATAAGTCAAAGTCAATGAGTCACTACCTAAAGTTAAAGTTTATTTTATAAGTTTAACAATGCAATACTTCTCATGGCCTTAATGAGCTGAAACTGTTTTTTTAATTTAACAAGACATTTAAAAATGCCATCTATTTATGAGAAATAGGCATTCAAAAGCAAAACAATTAAAACACATTAACACTATAACTTAACATACATACTTTGTATATCTTGTAACTTTGCCTACCTTATCCATAGGAGTCAAATTGAAAGCATGGAAAACCATGTCTGGCGGAGGAAATATCTGTTTTCCTGCTGCGACTTCAGCTTTCAAATAATTCTCAATGTCTTGGAAATATTCACTCTTAAAGTCAGCTTGTAGAGCCTTCAGCCATTTAGGGTCTTTGAGGTGACTACTCAGTGGAAAGGACCCCGTGTTCCAACCCGATGAAATGTTGGACTTGCCATCTGGGGGTGTTCCTGATTTCACTTGAGGTTGGTCCTTTTTAAGCTGTTTTTTTCCTGCACTTCCAGAACCTAGTACATAAAAATGCATTTAAAAACTTCAAGCATCCAAAAGCAAAAGAG
>Ga0224511_10003535_pt1 | contig 11328 bp, 2 predicted proteins | sample SF_May12_sed_USG_2_FD_169988 | JGI IMG/M metagenome (GOLD analysis project Ga0224511, IMG submission 169988) | Sediment microbial communities from San Francisco Bay, California, United States - SF_May12_sed_USGS_8_1 | ecosystem: Environmental > Aquatic > Marine > Sediment | place: USA...
GAACAAAAAGATATCGTAAGTATCAAAATATTCATTCACTATTTTTTCACTTGAGGGCGATTTTCTCAGAGCCTGGCTCATCTTCACAACATGGCAAGCCATTCCTTTTAAAAGGAAATTTTATTCCATTTGAGAGTAAAAACTCAACTACTATTGTTAGACCTTTAGGCAGAAGGAAGTTCACATCACCGGGGTACAGAGAGCTAGACATTTCAAAGAGCATAGTGGACGATGTCCCCTAAATACATTTCACAACCTTGGTTATATCTGGTATATTAATACAATAACAAATTTGGTCGACTAAACAAGCGATACAATGTAAATTTAAAGGTGTTCACAAGAAAACACTGTGGACAGTTCTCTCCTACGTACATTTCACAATATTGATTATATCACAGATGCAACATAAAAAATAGCTTGGCCCACAAAATAAGTGATACAATGTGAATTTAAAGGGTTATGTACAACTGTTTTCAAGACTTCATATATAACTAATAACCACATGTTAAAGTCAAACTGAACAACAAACGCCAACAAACTACCGAGAATTGTGTAAAATACGCTTAAGACGGAGTCTATATTTAGATCATGCCGACACACAATACGCCTTTTTTCGCCATTGATAGTTTTTTTTATATTTTAATTCAACTAAACGTCTTTTTAACTTCCCGAGCCGTTTATTTTTTAGATAAGTGTGTAAAGTGGCTTTAATTTGTTATTCTTTTAACAATACGGCTTAAAAACTGTAACTAAATGGAAAAATGATTTCTTCTCAACAGTACTACACTCGTTTTTTGGACTTGTTTTTATCCGTGTACGTTTGGTAGTAGAAGTTCCCAAACAGCGCAATGAGCGAAATGGCGTACAGGAACACGGCAATGTTGAACCCACGAGGAAAATCACAGTCTATGAGCAGGTTGTAGCCCGTGTGTACCACGAACGCCAAAAACTGCGACTGAAATACGGCAACACATTTACATATAAACAAGTAAAGTTATTGTCGATTATTGTAAATAGTACTTAATTAACATAAAGAGATTATCAATTCCCATGTTAACCAATCTGGTTATAAGACAACACTGTATTTGATATGTGTTTGTATTAAAACTAAATGCAGTATGTATACATAACTATGACACAGTGGCCGACATTTGGCATAAAAATATCGAGGTCTTGGTGCAAAACTACTGTACCGGTAAGTACTGCATTTTACATAACAAGTTAGGGTAGTTTTGCACAAACCCCTTGATATATAGAATTGTGTGGGTCTAACCAAACACAATGGTACATTGTATTTTTAAGTATACCAGATATATTTGTTACTTGACGGTTTGTGAGAACCACCTAAATACCTAGTTGCAGACACAGCGTCAAAGCCAGTAGCCCAGAAAAGGCGCATACTGGCGTAATTTACACTCTAAAAGGTATTTACGGACACAGTGTGATATAATATTGGGGGTTCGTGCACATGCATTATTTTTTCATAAAGTTACAAGTTACACTTACAATCAAAATTTCAAACTCCATTCCGTACGTTTGCACAGTTTTATAGTTATTATGTTCTACTAGTTAAAGCGTTGGTAAAATGCATTGGCTTCAGAAGATGTTATAAGGTTTGTAAGCAGTAACTGCGAATTTACGCTCTGTTTGTTTGACTGGGGGAGGTTTACTCTCCGAGTCAGGTAAAAAGGAAGTACTTGACGTTCCCGCACTTTAAGGCGAGAGCACGTTGACTCCCTACGGGTAAAAAATCAGGAGCCGTGATAACGCACTGGATATAGGACAATTGACAATTTGGCAATATTGCCAGGAAAAACAATGAATTAGCCTGAATTCCAAAATGTTAATATGTCATTGACTCGCTCTGACACCCTGTGGATTCCGCAATACCCATGCACAGCGGGTATAAGTGGTGTGAAGAAAGATGCATTCAACAGCAGCAATAGACCAAACCGGTATTTCATACATACTGTTGGTAACAGCTTAATTACGCATAGCCTGAACGGACAAAATGTGGCCTCGTTCTATAGAGCGATTTCATTGAGAGAAAAGTATCTGAATATATTGCACTTTAATTTGTTAACATACTGCAGTTGTTCTGACGAAATGCACTTTTCAGGAAATAGTATTAAACTGTAAAATATGTACTTTGCTATGTAATATGTAATGTTACAGTAAACATGCGCACACACTTTATTTTTAATCAAAATGTAATCAAACAAGCTTAGTAAATGTCAAATTTAATTACCGAGTACAGAAAATAATATGGTGAACTAATGTTTTTCGGTTGCATTTGTTTGACTATGTAATTGAAGTTTTGTTGGAACTAGTTTTGGGTTTTATGACACTATTGTTCATTATATTAAACTTGACTTATATGAGTAATTACTTTATTAACATAATTATATAACAAAAGTCAACACTAAGATGCGCGCATAAGAACAAACAGTTTATATGAACAATACCCGCCGGAAAGGAAAAAACTTTTAACCTGTTGATTAAAACAGCTGTCCTCCAGAATATACTAAAAATCATTAGTTACATTTTTTTTTCTCAAAATATCTCGTCATACATAAATAATAGTTGTTAGAAATATAAAAAAAATACATATTTTCTGCCATCGGGATATTCCTACTATACATAGCGGCTGCGTTAGTAACGCAGTAGATTATGAAAAGAAAAACGATGTTTTACCAACGATTCGTCAACTGAATTAAGGGGTCAGTAATAATAGATTTCTCCACTGAACATAACTTGACCAGTATTTACCGTTAATTTTAATATTTTTTTCATTTTTTGAGCATCTGGAGGACATCTGCTTTAATACTAGACAATGTGTTTGGTTTTTCCTCACTGTTGACCGGTGTGAGGAGCCAGTCAGTTGCTTGCTGAGTGAGGAGGCTAGAACCGATAAATCCGGGAACGCTGGTTCAGTGGACAGACCACCAGGATGTGATGGCATTTTTAACATCGGCATAAAACTAACAACCAAACCAAATAGTTTTTTTTTTAATTTCTACATTTAAACAGACAAAAACAATTACTATTTAGGCCAATAAATAATATGTCTACTCCTGCAACATTCTCCAAAAGTAGGGTTGTTAGGAAGGAACGATTTTGGAACTGTATTATAGACCTAGATTTTAATAAATGAAAGAATAATGATCTATATATTTTTTAACAATTCTTTTATTAGATGAATGCTATGGTAATAAAAAAATCGGCTGGATTACATAGCATACTGATTTATAAAGACGTATAAAATGTTTTATAAGCACACCATGTCCGTGTATACTAAACCAAAAGTTGACCATTATTGACCAACGACCACCTTACCAGTTGCATCCGAGTGAGGTAGCGTTTCCACCAGAGGTATTTCTGCATGTGAGGCCCGAACGCCGCCAGACCGTAGTACGAGTACATGAAGATGTGGACAAAGGAGTTCAACATGGCCACAAAAAATGCTGAAACAAGAGCATTGTGGCTACAAAAAATGCTGAAATATGGCGACAAAATTGCTAAAATAAAAGACATCGCTAAAGATATAACATTATAATATTTTGTTTTAAACCCACGGTTGCAAAAAAAATGCAGGTAAAACTATCGAAATTAAAATGTAGACCTTTGTATTTAAGTGACAGTTTTAAATTTTTCCGTATAAACATATTTTTAAAGCAAATATTTTTTAATATTATTTTTAGGTACCTAAGTGTTTTTTTTTGCAAAAATGATATTTAAAACTCATTAAAGCTCAGATAATAAACAATAGATAAGACCAGACATGTTTCCGGGTCATTACAGTGAAAGACGTTAAGTATGCCTACACTGTCCGCCGGCCACGTATTTTGCGCCTAGGTACCAGTTCACTATCATGGTGCAGTGATGATAAACATGGAGGAACGTCACTTGCTCGTTCTTCTTACGCAGGATGAAAAACACCTGGAGGAGAGAAATATAATAGGCGCGTTAATATTTATTCTAGTACGAATACTTATTTTCGTTTACCGTAGATTGTAAAATAAACGGACTGTATATAAAATCTAGACTAAAGATACCATTTAATGGAATAAATTCAACACTTTGACTTTATTTAAACACAATAGCAGCAGTAGAGCCAACACGTTAATATCTAACAGTAAAAAAGAAGTAAAAATCTGTCACGTCACTCACGTGCAAACAATTTCAATACTAGTTAATAAAATTCACATCTGGGATTATGCAATTATTATTTAAGATTAATTCTTTTATTTGAGTGTTTATATTTTGTATAAACGCCCAGACGGAGGTTTAAAAAATCCACGAAGCTGGTAAACAACGTATAGGTACATGTCGTAATGGTGAACCAAGTAAGGCTGATTAGGCGGACTGAGCCGGACTGACCGCCGCGATATGACCTCGTTGTTAATATCGGCGACCCCCACCCCCACCCACAAAGCAATAGACCTACCGGTAGGTCACATCTTGGTTAATGGAAACATCACAAAATAAACATTTTAATCTACATTTTGTTGAAGTGCAACCCTACCGTATCCAGGAGCTCGATCACCTTGGAGAAGAAAAACCACCAACAAACACTGGCCATCTGAAACGGAATTACCACCGTTCAAATGGAGCCGTTCTTTGTGATAAACATGCGAATTGACCTTTTAAAGCAGGAATAATTCAAAAAGGTCTTTTCGTGGACTCCTTTTATATAATTTATATTATATGTATTTTTGTTAACAGTTATTTTGAGTAGAAACTACAACAAAACAATAACCGAATGCCAACAGCGATGTTTAGAGTTTTGAAATTTAAAAATGATTTTTACAAACTGGAAAAGCTACACACAGTAAACTAAATTTAACAAAAAGTAAAAGCATTTCAGTAGGTTAAATCATCAGGGAAAAAACCTAAACTATCGTAAAAAGTCTAAATAACTGCGTAGTAGAGCAAAAACAATAGACCTGTACCATGTGCTAGTTTTGAAGAAAAATGTGCACAAACCAGGACATTTCCAATCTACCATTCATTATGAGGGGGGATCATTTTCTTGTCCACGGACACATAAAGGATTTACATCACATTACATGTACATGCATTTTTCATCTTTTTAGATATGTACTGTCAGTAGTCAAGAAATGATAAATTGTCAGCCATTCAACATCAAATTTCTTTGCTAAGACTCTTACCTAAATCATATTTTAAGATAAGTACTTTTCAACCCAATAGTCTGTGCTCTAGCTCCTTTAACGGCATAAAGGCAGCAACCGAGGGGACTGATCTGAATACTTTTAACACTTCGTTGATGGTGTTTATACTGATTAATTATTTAAAATACGTATAATCGTTGAAGCCTATTTCTCAACTTACATCCATAAAAACGGGCAAATTTATTTAAAATTAACAATCTCAATGTAAATGGCTGCGATTTCTACACTTTCATCGAATATTAATGTTTTCAAACAATTGACGTTTTGGCGTGTGTCTGTCTCACAGTTTTATAATCGCATAAAACGGAGTTAAAGTATTGTATAATATAGTCGTACCGCTTAGTTATTATCTACGCATATCAAATGGTGGCTGATCACGTAAAATATACAATATAATCATTTACAGACCAAGAATTTTAGAATGGATTTATTGGGAAGGAAACAAATAAAACTTGATTAACAAAAACATTAGATGCCAGACTATAATAAAAATTATTCCACACTGCGTGGATATTTATTTAGCATCGGTCGGTCAAAGGGAAAGAAACTAAATTTCAGTTTAGTCTATAACATATTGAATCCTTGTGTATGTACGTACCCTTAGTATGAGGGCGGGTTTTAGGGATCGGTCGGTGAAAGGGAAAAAAACATTTTTTTTTTCAATTTTAAGCCTTTTGAAAACAAACCCTGGATTACGTACCCTTAGCGCGAGAGGGTCGTTGGAGTAGTCGACTGGCTGACACTTCAGACTGTAGCCGGCAAGGTAGGCAGACATGAAGAACTGAAGTGTAGAAGCCAATATAACAAACAGGTGTAAACCAGCCTGACACACAGCATAATAAGTATATCAATTACAATATATTTACACCTCTATTTCCATTGCTTCAATATCCTTTACCGGACGAATGAAATTCATTCCTCAATGAACACCGTTAGCCTTATCACCGCGCAAAGGTACGGAAAACACTAATGACGTCAGGAATTCCCTTCTATTTTTAGAATGTTGCTATTTAAAGATTGCTTCTACAAGATGTAAGGCTATTCTTATAGCCTCCCCAATCAAATTTCGTATTTCTCAATACAGACGTCTACTTTAATTAACTACTAGTTGTTACGCAGTTTATGTACAGTTTAATCAAAATACGTTTACTTAAACCGTTCAAAAAGGGACACAACCGTCGCAAAACAAACCAGTTTTAATGGTATGTGTAGCACTGTGACGTCATTCTACTTCTACCGGAAGTAAACATGATGCAGCTGTTTTGACAGATTCTCAAGACGTTCCTCAGACTTTGTTAAAGGAAATATGGTGATATAAGTGATAAAAAGTATTAATGTAAGTGGAGATAAATTGTTGAATACATATTAAACGTTATTTTAGCGTCGACATAACTCATAACATAATGCAATTGATTCTTACTCATTTTAAATGAGACATTGAACCCTGGCTATCGGCGAAAAAAAATGATTGTCCTAGCATGGTTGTATTCTTAAACATGTCGTTAAAATATTACCATGCTAACAACATTCATCACTGTCCATTCTTTTCAATTTCGAAAATTGGACTTGGATTTTGCCATTCAATATTGAAAGGTAAGTTTTTGTTTATTTTTAACATTTTTGGGAGAAATTTGGAAGAGCGTAAATAGTTTGGTTACACACAACTATGCTTTATTGAGTATTTAAGAACGTTTTGGTTTCTTCTTCGTTTATACTAAGAAAAACATTGATCTTGTTAGAATGCTGAACTGTATTTAGCATATAAGACATGTTCACTATATAACATAAAACTGTTACGAAATATAAAATAAGAACTAGAATCTATGTTCTTTGGCGTAGTATGATTATTTTGCTTTGCGTAAATCGGCGGACCAGTTCAACTGCGAAAAGAAACAGGGGAAAAGGTTCTAAATTGACATTTTGAAAATATTCAAATAAAGATGTTTGAGTATTTCTTTCAGAAAAAGTGATAAAATGAGGTGTAAATATAAGTAATAAATTTCGTGTTTGATAAGTTCACCGAGTGATGAACGTCATTAGGGCTGGTTAAAGCAAGCGTGGAGTCCTTCGGACTCCACACACTTTAACCAGCCCTAATGACGTTCATCACTCGGTGAACTTATCAAACACGAAATTTATTCCTTAAATGCACTTCAATAAAAAATGAGTGCAAATGCCAGGTTTGTTTGCTAATCCAGTTTTTAACCAAAATATATAAGTTTTTCGTGATACAACGAACAAGGAGTTAAAGGAAACCATAGTTTAGATTGAAAATACACTGTCAGATATAGTGTTTACGTTAATAACATGTACATATATTATATCACTTTCCTTTAGACAGATGAATGACATGTAAATATGTCCATAATGCAGTATTTAGGAATTACCACGATATACATGTATTTACAGTTGTCGAATTTTAAAGCTACTTTAACAGGACTATTTTGAATATGTGAACTAGGTAAATACGGAAAATACTGATTGTGAAAAACTAAACGTTCGAGCAGCTTCGACCCAGTGCGAGTCAACATTAAAACAACTCATAACCACTTGACTACGCTTTCCCACAACGATTTGGATTTTCAGTATTGTATTTAAATCTTACGACTGTAATCTTACATGTAGCCGACATCACATCACCTGATATTTGTGCTATAACAGTTTGGTACCCTATGTACAAATGTTTGTCTTTTTTATTTACCACCAAACACCAACAAACAAGTTATGAAAATGTAATATAGGGATAGAGTATACTTTCTCCTTTTAAACGCACTGTTGTATGCAGCTTAAGTACAATGAGACGGCGATAACGACATTACGCCGGACCTCCCATTTCTAAATTTTCACAATCCATTCACAAATAAAAGGATTAGCGTACACTTGGACAATCATAACCACACGTCCTTAAACACAAATGATAACTTTGTTAAACTAATAAGCCACGTTTCAAAGGGCGTGGTTATTGTAACATCATTACAATGTCCATTTATCCATTGATAGTTTCATTATATGTAGCAACAAACATCTTGTGCAGTGACCCTATAAAATAATATATTAAACTGATTAAAAGGAAAGCTCCAAGGAAGCATAGCCTGCATAGGAAATTGCAGCCTCGGTTTTATTAAAGCTGTACATCAGTGGTAATGAAAGATGTCACACCACTGGCGCCCCCTAGCGCATGAGCAGAAATCTATTTTCAAATGTAAACAACATATAATCCATGATCCATGAGGACCCGAAAAATATAACTACACATTGATGAAGTTTGGGACATTTTACAGCTGCCTATATAACACGGTCAAATAACACTAACACAATAATAAGATCAATCATATTTACAACAACAATAACAATGACACAGTGATATTTTACTGGCTTCTGACGCCACACCCTATCACACGTTCACGGCTCTCACTGTGCGGGTGCTTAGTAGCTGTAACTTAAACATGCAAGACAGTTTCGGAAAAAATGTTGAAGAAAGATATAATCATGGCCACCATTACAATGCAGAGTCAAACAAGAATGACAATACCAAACTATTTAAAAATACAACAAATCCAATCGACGACATCCTTGCCGACCAAACCAGCAAATGTGGTTAAAGATGATAGGTCCTTTTAATCGGTCAATGACTTTGGAGAATATAAGGTACACTGAACGAAAAAACATTACAAAAGTAATTTCAAAATCTCATGACAAATGATGTGTTTTTGACGAAAACGTAAAAACAACATAAACAATCCTTGCCTGAGTAGCGATTTGAACCCGGGACCTCTTGCAATCCAGTCGGATGCGTTACCGCTCGGCCAACGAGACAACTGAATGCGTCGATTGAAGTCAAGCTATTTAACGTTTTCAACTTAATGAGTCGAAATATTTCAACAAAGCCAAAGTTGTGGGACATAAATTTTTAATAAAGTCGTTTTTCTGTTTTAACATGCATCGATAACTATATTTGGCAGATTAACTTTTTTTCGGGAGTATGCTTCACTGCCGAAGAATGGCCAAAAAGTAATATGCAAACAATTGTGGTCAAAATATACAGGCATAGCAGCTTTAAATAATCAATGATATGTTACAAGTTATTGGCAGTCAAAGAGGTCTAAGATCAGCATTGGTGAAAATTATAATGATAAACACACATAATTTTTATTTGACGGGTTCGATAATGTTGCCCTTTCAGCAACAGATTTCTAATATTATTTTCGAGTTATACAGGAATCATTCGAAATGTCGCAGTAAAATGTATATGTCAGAATTTCTTCTACATTTACGCCTGTTGCGTGTTTGCAGATTTCACGTGTGTTCCGGATGAAGTGCCGAACTCGTCCAAAACCCCAGACCAGACGACATACAAATACCTGACGAATGTGACGTACACATGCAATACAGGGTATAAGCTCACTACCGGTAATGCCACGCGCACATGCCAGGCATTTGCAACATGGTCAAATTCCCCGCCAGTATGCACAAGTAGGTTTGTTACATGGTATACATGTATCGTAAGGATATTGTAATTGTTTTTTTACATAATAATGATTTTATTCTTAAACTTATAGGCATCCTGACATTTTAGCGACGGCTTTCTCTAATCTACATTGAAGCATGATATAATGCTTACAAAATACTTTACATGTAACTATGCGTCACCAATCCTGCCCATTATAAGAGCACGTACAGACATGTTCAAGTATCATACATCTTGCTTCTTGGGTGTACTGTACGATGAACAAAAGTTACGGAACTATATCAAATAAGGACCCATTCAATTTGGGCGGTAACTGGTGGTAGATAAAGCATCACACTAGAACATTCTGTTGGGAGTAGACAGCCGTACAAACTAGATCCAACGCTTCGGTTTCCTCCTTGGTGGGCTGGCTACTGAATCTATGTGAATAGTCAAAATAGACATTGGGGTTTAGTGGTTTGAGTGGTTAGCTTGACCCCTCAATATCCACCATGGACCAAACATGGGACATCCCATATACCCACTCCAAAGTAGCCTTTTTGTAGAACCACTGTACTGCTTTTTTAGTACAAAGTTGGTTTATGCGTTAACACTTATGTAATGTTGGTTTGTGTTATAAATGATCACACATAATTACAAATAATCCCTTTCGGACTCTTCTACGGGGAACAGTAAACTGTGTTAAGCATGTAGTGTGATTACCGAAGCGCAGTGTTATCGCCATACAGCAGGTGTTTGTTGAAAATCTTCAAAATATTTCAGTTATTTGTTTTACGTTGGGTTTAGCTTTCTAAGGTCAAGGACGTTACATACCATAATTGTTTAATATTGAGTTTACAAGAACAATGAACAATATATAGTAAATGAAAATAATTGTTTATATGTAAATAAAACTTTTCAGAGATAGAAGGCGTCAACTTTGCAATCATCCTAGACCCTGGCTGCTTTGCCACAAATCATAACCAGAGCATACTCCTTCAGGCGTACATAGGTGTGTTTTTATACTTATTGATGTGTGTTGGATTTCGAAACCAGAAATATGAGGCCTTGTTTATAGTAAGAGCACTCCGATATACTCATTGCCGGATCAATCCATCTAATGTTGGGTAATTTCACTCAGTGCTCTATGAAATTATTATGACCAGAAAGACAGCCCCACCAATGCACTGGGAACGAGTCTTCTTTTACATTGGTGGAGGTGCTTGGATGGTCAAAACAATATTATAGCAGCCTAAGCGATATACTAGACCGAACACTGTTTCATTTCTGGAATGTAAATTACATCTAGATTGTCATAACCAGACAACGTTTTGCTAATATAACTTGAAATAACCTAAAGCAATGTTCAAAGAAACGTTGTTGCAAACAAAGCAAACAGGGCCATGGTCAAGGGCACCATGACAAAGTGGCCTGTACAAAACACAGATAGCACGATAATAAGCTCTGTAGAAAATAACAGAGAATACCGGTATATCTCAATTACGCCTAAGATAAGCGATTACACATGGTGAAAGATACTCATATATGAATTCTTTTAATTTACATAATTACTTCAAGCAGGATCATAGAAGACCTCCGATGTGTATTTTAGGTGACCCTGCAAACATCAGCGTCGACTGGGGAGACAACGACACAACTTTAGTTTTCTCAACAACAAAGTTGATCAAG
>Ga0224511_10003536_pt1 | contig 11328 bp, 8 predicted proteins | sample SF_May12_sed_USG_2_FD_169988 | JGI IMG/M metagenome (GOLD analysis project Ga0224511, IMG submission 169988) | Sediment microbial communities from San Francisco Bay, California, United States - SF_May12_sed_USGS_8_1 | ecosystem: Environmental > Aquatic > Marine > Sediment | place: USA...
AATAAGGCATGAAACAATAGGTGTATGTGGGAGGACCACCAGATGTTACTTAATAGACGGGTTTGCTGTGAACTTTTGGCGCAATCAAGCCGCTGAAATCATAAAAAAAATAGCAAATGTTGAATGTGAGTCTAGTGTATTTGATTCAAAGTTGAAGCTGTCTGAAGCATGTCAATTGCAGTTGCATGTTCGCCACGGCTGTAGTTGTTGTGTTTCACAGTGAATCAGTGAGTGCTCTGAAAGAGTGAAGCTGGCCCGGGGTGATGTCGGTTTCTACTATACCAACCCTGCCCAGCCTATGGTATAGACAGAATGATGACTGACATTGGGCATTCATGTTCACCATGGACTTGACAACGACTGACCACAGATAAACCAAGAAGGAGAATCTGTTAGTCTGTTCGGCATATTAAGTTGGGAAGGTCTGCTTGTTGAAAGATATTGGCTTTCATATGCAAACCTATTGAATTCCTAAGCATCTATGCGACTTCCCATGAGAACATTCGTCGATCAGTCAAGAAGAAAACTGTACGAGAGAAGAAGACTGCAAATAACATTACTCGATAAATCCTCTTGCGAATTTGCCATAGCTGTTTTGCAAGAAACTGGTTGTTCTAGCGCACTGGCTAAAAATCGCAACTCGCGCTTACAAGGGATGCGCGAATTGCCTTGAACACTTCTATAGGTCGTGGGAATCCACAGCCTATAAAGTAGGAAGTCGGAATGACCGATTACATCTGATGTGAAACCTTTTTTGAGCCAGTCTTCATCGCAGAGCAAGAAACAGTTGCAATACATGAGAACCAGAGCATCAGAAGCGATTGTAAAATGAAATCTGACCAAACATACCTGTGAGCAGCAGCTAGTTGAGTCTGACTACGAGTGAATGGCTGTTTCACCGGAAATGGAACCCCCGGTCGACATCAACTACACGGTCTCATTGGCCTCGGTCGTGTGACTGCGGGAAACCCTAGTAGTTTGCGATTAGCGATCGCAATTGTGTGACTAAGAGCTGCACAAAAATTTCGATCTTTTTTTCGATTTGCGATTAGTTTATTGCAAAGTTGCAAATTCGCCACCATGTGGCACGCCCTTTAAGGGGGTTATCTCATGGCCAAAAGTGTCTTCACTTGTTTTTAAATTCTGAAGCCTCCCATGAACAAATGGGCCCAATACCCAGCTCAAATGAAGCTTATATGCAGCCCTATCCAATGCGCATACTTAGAGCCCTCGACGATACACTTTTCAGACCATCAACGCCACAAAATTGGCCTTGAGATAGAAAATTAACACAGAGCTGTTGGTGTTTCCATTGACTTCTCGGCTTACGCGCTGAAGTTTGGAAAATCCTCCTACAGGGGCATACTACACCTGTAGTTACACAAGTCTGTATAGAGAAAATGTTCAACAAAAATATAGAAATAGTGTTTCAGAGTGCAGTTTTTCGCCTCTGTCAGCGAGCATTAGTGCCATTATTGTGAAATAATAGAGGCCCGAACGAAATGGCCTCTATTTAGTGCTGGGGAAAACCTGAAAAGCACTTCTTATAGCTTAAGTTTTCTTCAATATTGCATTCAATTTTGAGTTCTACTCGATGTTATGAGGAAGTGATGGTCATTATGTTACTCAATTTTAGTAATTAGATCCCATTGTATTTCTATCTGGGCCGTAGTTATTCGGGTGGCCGATATTTGTTTTGTGGCAAAAAAAACACTCGCTATCGCTGTAATGAATGCGGAGTTGCCCCCATTAAGAGTGGGGAACACAACCCTGAAAATGTATCTACCATCGACCGTGTCATAACCCCTTTAATTTATATTTGCCTGTCAGCCAATCTTAATTCTCCGCATGTCTTTCTCTTCCTTTACAGGACTCGGTCCAACTGAAGTTACTTTTCTTTGCTATGTGGGATCCCGAGTCCGGGGTGCCGGCGTCCAGTAAACGCTATCGACTGCGAACTATTCAGGATGTTATTTATGGAAGGGAACTAGTGCATTGGCTCGTCCAATCAGAGAAGGCATTAGATCGGCATCAGGCGGTTGTGATTGGTCAGGCTCTCATGGATGCGAAATATTTATTCCGTGTCACTGAACCACCCTCTGCCTCTTTTGATGACGACCTTGCCATATATAGACTGAGAGAGCGTACCACGGCAGAGCTTACTTATAAACAGGAAGCCGAGCGCGGTCCTTCTCTTTCTGAGCACCTGGAGAATGAACCAAACTGGGTTCAGGAGCTAGAAAACCCGGACTATCATGGTCAAAGTTGGGGTCTACCAGGTGAGTTATAGCTCTCACCATTGATCTGAATATATGGATCGGCAATCACCAATCGCAAGGTTGAGCAAACTCCTTCGCTTGTGATGTCACCAACAAAAGTCACAGAGTTTTGTGTTAGAAGTAAGCTACGCAAGAATCGCTACGTTATATCACGGGTTGTCCTTTCTCAACCAACGACCATTCTATTTATGGAGTTGTCCATCCTTTCATTAAGCTTACAGCGAGTCCAACAGGAGGTTTGTTCTGTATAGATGACAGGAGGTTTGTTGATCCATATCAATGGCTATCAATGGTGTGGTCAGCTAGAGGAATATTGCTTGTTATCGCTAGATCCTGCTGGGTGATGAATTCTGATGGTTACCCATCATGCTGCATTGTGAGGTCATGAAAAAAGCGGCCTGAACTGTGGAGTCATTTTCAGCAGTTCCAGCAACTGCCATTACGCTTTGATACTGAACTGTCCATAGATACTGTATCTTTCAGAACTGTCTGTTGACCTGAGTTCCACACTGATGCGTTCTTCAGCTAGTGGGAGCAGTAACACCAACTCCCGGTTCTATCTTGGTGAACCAGTCACTGATAACGAGTCCGATCAATCGCCAAACTTTCCATCTATCAAAGGTAGGCTGAAACAATGCATGCCAACTAAGATAGCACCTGATGGTTACAATAACAGGCAGACTACTGTTTTATTTAGTTAGCCAACCATTGGCTAGGTTTGCTTACATCTAATCTGATGAGTATCTCTAGTTGGGGATAACTTAGTGCTACATGAGACCCAATATAATACTAAACAGTATGCATATATATAGTTAATGGAAATAGTTAGTCCAGTTGCAAGTAAAGTATCATAACTCTCTTGTCTATTTTCATGTTTCGGGAGCGGCGTAGAGTAATTAGGATTAGGATAACTCCATGGGTAGCAGGCTTCCGCTGCCTCGTCTTTTAATAGCATGGGATGATGACACCTAACTGTGCTCAGAAATTATCCAGTAGTCTCTGCATTGCAGCAAACTCATTCCAGCTCCAGTACGAATGTTCCATCAGCCCAAATGTGTTCCCAATGCTCTGAATTTGCAGCAGGACACTGGGCCATAAATTTTTACTTGTCCTGTATCAGAATGTATTCAGCACAGTTAAGTGTGACATTAGAGAGATTATGGAGTTGCGTCCTTTGCTGCGAAATCGGAATTTTAGCAATTCCACCTATTAGCGTATAATGGCTCATTCGGCGAGCCGTTCAGTCATCCAGTGAAACAAATGCCCACGTTGGATTGGTATTACTAGTGATTCAGTGCGGGATCTGGGCGCAAATACATGAATATATCTGGTATATTAGTTCATTACATCAGTGACTGCCTGTAAACTGTGACAGACTGGTTTGATTGAATTAGAAAAAGGAAACGTATTCAGTATCACTGTGTGGAATTTGGAAGTAAGATCGTACGAACATACTCAATTGCGTGCCAATGAGGTCAATTCAGGGCCCTGTTTAGTTTCCGTATGCGGAAACTCCACTCCGCCAACTCTTTTATTCTATAATCAGTTGCCCATTTGTCTCAGATGAGAGGGCGCGTCATTACAGTGGCGAACCAGGAGAACCGGAGATAGTAAATGGAGTGTTCACCCCTGACTCTACACCCGCTGATTCTGCCAGAATAACTGACTACACAGAGATTACCCACAACCTGTTCAAGTGAGCTTCAATACTACCTCTGCTCATGTTAATGCAAGCTATTGCCTGCAATTTGAAACCGCATTTCCGTCAGACAATGATGCAATTGAGGTTTTTCCGCTGGCCCTCTAGCTCGGTCCCTTTGGCTGAATTTATATTTTTATACCGTTACTAAGGAATCAAAGAACCGAATCGACAAATCCGATGTTGTGCGATTTTCCCGTAATAGGGTTTTTTATTGCAGTTCGTGTATTTAAAACTGATGGCAAAATGAGCATGGGGCACCATGTGCTTAAGTGCATGTCAACCATGCAGTTATCCTCCCGTATCTTTATGATACTATTTTCAAAGAACTCACTGCACATCCTGCATCGCATCACTGTCAGGTAGTGAGCGCTCACTGATGTCGAACATGGTGAACTCTGAACGCAGTAGAAGGACTCAGCAACCTTTATTGTTGACAGGTTGAAATATGAGGAGCATATCACCAAGATATGTGTACAATTACTTGATGAATACAGCTTACCCAGGACATGGGCTCCTATTCTCATGGAAATAGGCAAAAATATCAGTCACTTCGTCAGACCAGATGTGAAACTTAATAAAGACAACATGGATATTGGTGCTTATGTTCATGTAAAAAAGGTACGCTTTTTGATAGCATAGTCACACCTACTATACCAGCATTTAGAATGATGCCTGGACTGCTATATCAAGTGTGTTAATAATCCGAACAGCTAGAAATAAGCTTTCTTTCCTCAACAGGTTCGTAGCCAGAATCCAGCAGACAGTGAAATAATATACGGAGTTGTCTCCACCAAATCTGTTGTTCACAAAAAGATGAATACGGCAATTAAGAATCCCCAGATAATGCTCCTGCAGTCATCTATCGAGTATCACAGAGTCACTAACAAGCTCTCCTCACTAGACCCGCAAATCCTACAGGTATTTAAGGCTGACTATTAAGCCACTCATGGGGCCGGAGGAGGGGGGTGTTCGAGCTTACCACTTGGTGCTTTTCTTTCATGGGCGCATTCCTTGGATTGCATCTGGGTTTCATCTTGTATTTCCATGACAAGACAGCTGCCATGAGTTGTGCAGAAATTGACCTATACCGAGTCTTAGGCTCAGCGTTTTCTAGGGTGCGTCATTAAGAGACTTCCTGCGTGCACCCGCGTGTCCCATAGAAAAGGTAACTCTATGGGAGTGCTTCCTTTATTTAACATCGGCATCTGAAATCGACGAGGGCGTTGCGAAAGACAAAGTTTTTGCCCGTGCCGAAAATTAAACCCGGTCTAAAGCCTAGTACGCTATCCACTAGGCTATTGCGTCACCCTGGGCATATCAAGGGCTTTGTCAATAAAATCGTTCTTCGGGATGGCTGTTGAAAAGCATAGCATATGCATCCTCTAACTCTGCAATTTCAGATATCAATCGTTTATATCAATTTTATCCCATTTAAGTCTACCACAATGGTGCCCAATCAGTGACAGAATTAAACAACCCATGATTGTTATTTGGTTGGCCTGGTGTTCTTTGAATTTGCGGAGGGGGGGCGGGAGGAGGCATTCTGTGAGGACCAGCATTTTCATGGGAAGGAGTTACGCTCACCTTCACCAGGCTGATTTGTAAAGGCTGTCCATGTTTTTCTTAGGAGCAAGAGTATCTGCAGAATTGTGTTGGAAGAATCTGCAAGTACAAACCGTCCGTGCTCCTGGTTGAGAAGACTGTCTCTCGGGTGGCACAAGAGTTATTGCTCGATGCTGGAGTTACTGTATTAGTCAACGTAAAACCGGTAACTATATCATTATATCAGGCGAAATTATCGCCCCACAGTCATAAACCGAAAACTGCTTGCTCAGACACCATTCTAAAGCATTCCGTTCGTATGAAATTTCTCCAAAATTCTGTATATGTTTAATGAGGAGTGTTTTCTGGTCATAAACTAATCTAAATGCATACAAATATCGCAGTTTATCAACACTCACTCATAATATGAGTTATCATAATAGTTTCAGAGTTTTAATTGCACCGATTTACAGCTAATACCAATTCTTGTGAGCTTTGTGAGCGCAGTGACATCAAGTCTTTATGTCACTGGTGAGTGTGTGCATACTTCTGTAGAGATAGTCCCGGAGTGTGTGTGTACTTCTGTAGAGATGGTCTCTGAGTGCACGTGTACTGTTGTAAGGATGATCCTTGAGTGTGTGTGTATTTTTGTAGAGCGTGATGTCCCGAGTATCCCGGCAGACTATGGCGGATATTATCCCATCTATAGATAGTCTACTGAGCCGTCCGCAGCTTGGCAGATGCTACAAGTTTGAAACCAAAGTCTTCAGATTTCAAGATGGTGAGCGGTGTTGCTGCCTCATGTGCCACTGATGGCTTACCATTCAATAGTATAAGTGTGAAACCTGCTCTTTTAATTGGTCATGCTAAGTTGTTTCTCACTTTAAAATGTATAAGAGTTTGCGATGGATTCACCTTAGAAAGTCTGTAAAAACACAGCGGCGCTAGTCAAACTCTTTGTACTCTCCAGTTGAAGAGTTGTTGAGTTAGCAAACTACCGATGTTTTCCTACCACTTTGGGCCAGACATTCATGATGCCTGATGGCTAGGGCGATGAGATTTCTGTGGTTACTTGTTACTCAGTTGATTGGTCATACATACCGATGACAGCTTGTATGCAATAGCCCTTGCTAACAGTGAATGATCATTATACCCGATGCCATGCTAAGCGAGATCAATCGGCGGCCATGCTAACTCCAAATTATTGTCATATTTTGCATTCTTATCAAAAATTCACAAAAGATGGCTTATATCATGAATATATTGTACATTGGGTCAATTTGCGAACAAACGACTTCGTTTTCTGTTTAGATCATATAAGCCTATATAGCGAGTCAACTGTTTGACTACCGGATCCGTGTTTATATAGGGACAAATCTGACGGGAATCGCTAAACTCCGTCCACCATCATATTGTATCATACCTTATCAGGCATTTGGGGCAGGAAGTTTTAGGCAAGAACTTCCAAGAAACGAGATCAAGGGTACAATGTGAGACCATGTTTTTCAGTACACTAACACCGTAAAAAGGTTTACCTCATACTTGTTTTGCATCCAATTGTATAATACAATCTGTACTATCCGTTCGATTGTGATAACACCAGTCCTTCACATCTGAAGTCCGACCTGCCATCATTTTTTGCTCACTAGTTGTATTCTATACTCACAGGTTTCTATAAGAGCCTGATGTTCTTCCAAGGCTGTCCAGCTAATCTTGGCTGCACAATTATGCTGAGGGATAGCTCATACTACAATCTCACCAAGGTATTATTACAGGCAGGACCCGTTTCTGAATCTCCATAACCTTTTGGCATTATCATTCACATAACTGGGAACTGTGAGAGTGAGATGAGATTTAGGGAGAACTGACTCCTATATCAAGGTCTCCAGTGCCTGAGAAGACACAATCCGGGATTTTTTTCTGAACAGAAATCCGATTATCCCTTTACATTGAGTTATTTTCGCAGCATATAGAGCCCAGTGGGAGCTCCAGTACAGGATATCAGGTGGAGGCAGAAGTATTAAGTTGTGAGATAGCTGTAATAATCATATTTATGTTTATGTTATTTTAGGTAAAGCCAATCATACGAATGATTACATACGCTTGCTATAATAGCAAATTGGAACTGGATTATCTAATGGATCAAGCAGCTGATATAGGCAAAAACAGCTTATCATCTTCACCAAGCCGTAGTTCAGGTTTGTACCCATTACTCATTACTCAACAATGCCTAGTTGCCTGTTGATAAAGCTGGTAAGTTTGATGGTTTGAAGGTTTATGTATTACATCACCAAATGAACCATTCTCTGGTATCGACAGGTGTTAACATAAAAAGATTGTGAAATAAAATCATGTATCATTAAGGTTATAAATAAATGACTTTTTACTGTCGTGAACTCACCACTGACTTGTTCATGCGGTAGGAGTGATGCATTCAAGTCACCCCTGTGTAGGTACTGAGCATGGATATACTGCACGGCAATGTATTGGTGGATTATCTGGGGCCAGAGCCCTTGGAAAGGGTTGAATTTTGGCTGAATGTTCAAACCAGTAATTCTGAGTGTCGACTGTTATGAGAATCTTCCCTATTTGCAGATATTTCCTCGGAAGGCGGAGATTTGAAGGCAGTGAATAGTTCTACAGATAGTGATTATGCAATCATTGCTGATGAGAAAACATTCAGTGAAGCTTTGACTAGTCTGGTTCTGGGTGAGTCCTCCATTATCTAACACTGCCCGTCATCCTGACCGTCTCAGCAGCACTGCTCCTGCTCACGCACTGGACTTGTCAGTGCAGGTTTAGTTTCCCCCTCTCCTTGGTATTTTTAGTTTTCCAGGCCCTGCAACATCAGTAGCACTGTCAGCACTGGCTGGCAGCATTCTGTAATGGCAGTTTATATCTTTAGATTGCTCGCCATTCATCACCGTAACACCTCCGTATTTTGAGACCGAGCGAGGGCGATTGTGTAAACTCAGGGAGCTATTTCCAGAGAAACTTTACAGTTCTCCAGCTATGAAAAGTACGTATTGGTACATGTATTACTTTCGCCACTCCCAACAAATAAATTTTCTACAGTCGAATCGGTAGCGGAAACTTTATCAAAGTTACCTGAAAAGGCAGTGAAGCAGACGGCTTGTTGGTATTGGCTAACTGGTTGCGGCAGTTATTCGATAAATTTATTCAGATTGATGGCCAGTTTACATAAAATTATACTCAATGCTAATAAGACAAGTAGGTGTATAACTGACATCAATCTCTTCAGGTTTTTAATGTGCGAACAATCCTCGTCAGCACAATTTCCAGCTCAAATCTTATTGTATGCTCATCCGGTGCTGTGTTCCCTGTACCGAAGACAAGATGACTTTTACAGAGCTGTTATCATCAATGAGCGGTGATGAGGATTGTGTCTTTAAGAATGAAGTGTTTGATTATCGTTTTGATGATAACTATCAGAACACCATCTCCACTGAACTAAAGCCGCTGCATGAATTTGTCAAGTGGGGCATCGACTGCTCTTTTGATAGCAAGCAATTTAAGGTTAGTGCACAGTGTATGCCTTAATATTTATTATGGCACATTCTCTTCAATCTCATCACCTACAGAATCTCGAGAACCACAGAGAAACTTTCAGTATTTTCATCCTGATGCCACTGTAAGTGTTGCATGATATGAATCTAGATTCATCTAGCAATTGAAGACGAGATGTTGCCATGCTATTAAACCATTGTCTTGGTTGTGTTTAGGATAAGGTGAAGCTGTATAGGAGTTCGGGCGCTCGACTGGTCCTCAATGACCATCCGTTCTCTCAGCTGCATGCTCCCCTGGACAGGACCCAATCAATTGAGGAACCTGAGGAGGAGGTTTGTACTGTGTAACACTATTATTCCAGCATTAAAGAATGGATGACGAGGCAAACTTTTTGGCTGATCAAAATCAGCGTGTCTCAAAACCTACGTAGTTAAAGTTCATACTGCGCAGACGATGTAGTAACAAAATATGGTTTAATGTTGGCATTCCCAAAAAAACTTTCGTTCAGTTAAAATTCTCCCGGGTGACGTAGATTGTCGCAAAGGACATCGCGGCGCGTCCACATTACCGATATTGCATTTGTGCGCCTGCGCGATGGGTAGTCAAAGTCCAACTTTCAAAACTTTGTCACACTTGGCTACTAGATGGAAGTATGAGCACTAAGACGTATGAATGCACTAGGTTAAACTTAGTCTAACTCATAATCACAGTGAAAGACACTGACCGATTGAGTACTCCCCTCTTCCGAAAGCGACCTTTCAGTCTTAGTTTGTGTTAGTTACTTAGAGCCAAACGCATGCTCTTATTGCATAGACAGTCCAGCAGTAGGTTTGCAACCCAGTCTTATTCCATGTGGCTATCTGACACTGTAATCTGTATGGTTTAAATCAGTTGAAGCCATGACGTCAACTCTACCATTTAGCACGATAGTTGTGGCATGTCACGGGGATTTCCGGGCGATATTGACCAAACGTGACTCCGTTTACCCTCACTTTGGGAGAGCTGGAGCAAGTGCTTCCACCACCCTAGACCCATACCCGGCGCTTGTGTAAAACTTCAGAAATATGTCAGTGGTGATGAGGTGTCCCAAATATTGGGGCACTCTCTGAAAAGCCTGATAGAAAATGATCAATATTGAATGCCCGGTCATTAGCTTGTCATCAAGCTCAAGACATTTTATGTCATATAAAGGGCCGAGTAGGCTCCGCCCTTTTTTAAATGTTTTTTCAGAGGGGTGCCAACTTTGCCATCTTAAGCACGGTTTTATGGCACTTCTGTGCCCACTGCACTGCAATTTGACTCGGATGGGTGTTAAGACACGCTGATTCTGATAAGCCAAAAAATTGCCTCCTCATCTATACTTTAAGCCGCGTGGCTTATTACTGAAGTACCGGGTCAATCGTATGAGTTGCACTGCGACGTCATGCAAAATGAACTGAAATTCACTTCCAAATTTGGTTGTGATAGAAGATAAGACGCCGGGTTTAGAAATCGAGGTGTCTTTTGCTCAGTCAATGAGAAGGGGAGTTGTAAGCTCAGTGCCTGTCCCAAGTTTGGATAAAAGAGGATGGATGATGACAAGAAAAGCTTGATCAAGCTCAATGTCGCCTGGTTTTTGGGCATAACTTTGGTCTATAACAGTCATTAGATTCAGATTGCAATATTAAATAATGGATGCCAATGCAGAGGATATCCTTCTCTCTGGAACGGAGTGACTTTCTCTCACATTGTAAAACATAAAATACACCCGTACCAGTTACTATCCCGCAGGTGGATTGCCTGGATATTCGTCAGCACCAGCGCCTTTCAGTACTCTTCAGTAGTTATACCACACAGGCTGGCCTGCAGCCATGCGTCAAGCCGTGGGTTGTTCACATGCAGTTTTACGGACGCAATGATCTCACACTCGGCCAGTTTCTGGAGCTTTACTGCTTTAGGTAAGTTAACAGAGTCACTAGTCAACGCACGCAGATCAAACGTACCGGACCCAGGTGAAGCCACAGGGTATGTACAGAGTGATGTCACATATAATAGGCGGCTAAGCTAATGCGTCCCCAACCCGTAGGGCAAAAGAGGACTCTATCTTTATTTTAGTTTTGGTGACCCGCGGGTTAGCCAGGTAGGCTAAAATCATGCGAACGCGAATTCGCGTCAACAACTAAATAAAAAGCGGAAGTCCAACGCGTTAGTCTGTCCGAACAACCGTGACAGCGATTCAACGTATTTTTCTCGCTAGTGCACAATTTGCCCCGAGTCGCCTCGCCCTCACGCATTCGG
>Ga0224511_10003537_pt1 | contig 11327 bp, 7 predicted proteins | sample SF_May12_sed_USG_2_FD_169988 | JGI IMG/M metagenome (GOLD analysis project Ga0224511, IMG submission 169988) | Sediment microbial communities from San Francisco Bay, California, United States - SF_May12_sed_USGS_8_1 | ecosystem: Environmental > Aquatic > Marine > Sediment | place: USA...
GTTTTCCGAAGAAATGACCGACGGGTTCTGATTGGTCGGACTCTAAATTTAAATTGTTGCACTCAACAGGCAAATTGTACGGAGTAATTCTGGATTACCTGCCCCTATTCAAACACTGAGAATGATTTTAATATTTCAGTTAGAAATATCTCGCTTAATGTGCATTTGTTGGCAAAAGGTTTTTTGATCGATACACTTACTTTTGTGTTTCCTACATAATTGTAATTAGTGAAAGAATCAGACAGCTCCCCTTTAACATATTGCAAGATTTGTGACCGATTATAAGGGTATAAAGATACAGACCTAGCATCTTTAATACTTTTTGTAGTTTACTTTTTGTAGTTTGATGCAGTTTTTACCTTTGTTATTCGGCGGCAATGTGGCATGATCATTATTTAAAATTATATATTTCTTAATAATAAGTACATTTTACTTGAAGCAAAATATTCATTAAAATAGTTCATGTGGAATTGTTGGATGTATTAGACACACAAGTTTTTTCTGATACATGTATTCATTGTAATTTCATGGTTTGTCTTTTTTTAAATGTTTTTCTATTGTCTTATTCTTTTGTCATTTGTCCACACTTTTATCATCCTCGACAATAACCGTGATCGCGTTTAATGTAAACAGTTATACCTACGACGGCGGATATATTTAAATTTCCATTACGCGTCTTCGCGGTCGCGATCTATTCGTATTCAAAGCTACACATAAATAATTTATTCCCGATAAAATGTAGATCTATTGAAAAAAAAACGCAATAAAATATTGTGGGTCTCGGTCCCCAGAGACAAACACTATTTTAATGTTGGCTTCTATCATGAATTCATGAATAGTAAATATTTTGCGATATATAATATCATTATTTTGGAAACATTTCCTATAACTTTTAACATCTTAGTTATTATAATTTATTATATTTTAAGAACACAAATGTAATGATTGCTCTAATACCTGTAGTTTCGCCATTTAATTCCTCGTTAAAAAATACACCAGACGACTCATCCGGGCTGTCGACAATTACCGGATAGTCATCGATGCTCAAGTAACAGGCACGTGCAGCTTTGTTGTATCCGGCAATACTGCATCTGTTAAACCGCCCTTCTTCAAAACATCTCCGAACGCACTGTACTTTTGAATAAGGCTGTATTGTCTTATGACTTCCTGCAAGTGCCTTTCCTTTCGTGAATGTTGTTCCAAGTGTTTGAATAACATCTTCAGATGTAGTAACGACTGCTAGAAAAGTTAGTAAAGCACACAAAACAAGTGATGCTGAGCTATGAAACTCCATTACACACTTTCTGGGAAGAGTTTGGTGATATGCATGGGAATCTGTAGCAATATGAACCGCTTTGCGTGTGATTGCGTATTTTCTTTGTTCACGACGTTGTCTACAGCAATATCAATAAGCTCTTCGTTTATGGAAATCGGGGCACAGTCTTTTCAATATGTTTTACAGGCATTGTTGATGAGACAAAAGATCAACACGAGAAAAGGCATAGTAAAACATGAAGTGTTCGTAACGAAAACAAAAACGATTGTACAAGTTTTTGATATGTTCTATATTTCAATACTTCAGGTAACTCTGAATCAATGTCGAATAAAATACGTAACACAAGTGTAACTGAAGCGCCATTCGTTTTGTCGCTGACATTTCAAGGAACCGGAAAATAGTGCTGCTGTGTCTTTTAAAATTTGCTTCAGAATTAATCTGAGAGAAGTGAAATAGTCAATGGGAAAGAATAATTGGTGAACATGAACAGATATCCAGACTCTTGAAAAGTGTAGATCAAAGGTTTCAGACGGATGTTGAAGTGATCTTGAAGACAATGAAACAGACACTCATTATACTACTTTTACAGACATTTGGCGACGAGAATTGAATACTTCAGATCCAGACATAGAGTAACAGGCAATCCAGTGCCAATTCTGTATGCGTCGTATGTTTTCTTTTGCCTGGGAACCATTGCAGATTTTACATAGTTATCATCAAAGTATTTATTTATTTATTTCAATTGCGTATATTGATAAAACATATACCAAATACACACTGTGAGGACCATAGGACATAGACAAACTATTAATTTTTCACCTGTTTTGGTGTTGTTGTTCTATGCCGACATCAGTTTTATATTTATTTTAGTGTTTCATTTGAGCTATGTAGTTTAATATATATGGCTGTGTGTAACCTCTATTATCATTTCCGGTCTTACTAATGTCTTACGAAAGATTGTTAGTTTTTATCAATCTGAATTTTCATTTTATATGTGAGATTGTCATTGTTCAAATATAAAGATCTACACTTACCATAACACATCAATAGCAGTTTGTTTATACATGTGAGCAGATATGTATTCGATAACATTTTCATATCGTTGTTTGACATTGAACAAATATCAATCACTCAGCTGACTTGCATGGTTTGAAACCAAAATCGGTTGGTTTTTGGAAAAGTGATTGCACACAGGGACGCAGTCGGAAAACAATAAGCATATGTTTTTGCCGACAACGTTTACAGTAACAATTTTGCGACTATCAACACATGGTGTCAATTTATGATATAGCTTCTTCGAAATATAAACTTCATTAAGCATCAAAACCACTAGACTATACCAATAACACATTAAAGCAATCAGGTGCCAACTGTTCATTTAAATCATGCAAATATAGTTAGTAGGTTGTTATAACTGTAATGTGGAATTACCATGTTATCCATCCACTGTTTTCAAGCAATTTGAATTGTTTTTCTTAGGCAAATAAAAGCGTTTGTTACGGTGGCACAGAGGTGACATCCGCAATACTTAATTTATATTGTGGCCACAACTTAGTAACTTGTGGCCACAACTTAGTAACCTGAGGCCACAACTTATTAAATTGTGGCCACAACTTAGTAACTTGAGGCCACAACTTATTAAATTGTGTCCACAACTTATTAAATTGAGGCCACAACTTAGTAACTTGAGGCCTCAACTTAGTAAATTGTGGCCACAACTTAGTTAAGCCAATCAAAGCAGCCGTTTCATCTCAGCCGCTTTATGGTAATAACACAGTTAACTCCCCGAATTTGCATGCCCCATTGAAATTATGTCTAACCAGCATGGCTGGTGCATTTGCATGACCCCATTGCATAATGTCTAACCAACATGGCTGGTGCATTTGCATAACCCCATTGCATTATGTCTAACCAACATGGCTGGTGAATTTTCATGACCCCATTGCATTATGTCTAACCAACATGGCTGGTGCATTTGCATGACCCCATTGACATTATGTCTAACTAACATGGCTGGTGCATTTGCATGACCCCATTGACATTACGTCTAACCAAGATGGCTGGTGAATTTGCATGACCCAATTGCATTATGTCTAACCAACATGGCTGGTGCATTTGCAAGACCACGTACATTGCATTATGTTTTTGCCATAGAATTGAAACTCTTTGCTTGACATCAATACAGGGTGGGTCTTGTACGTGTCAGAACATTTGGCAAGTTATTTTAAATTGCCTCTGAACATACCACCTATACTCTATTTCCTTATATGCAGCAATTCATAGTATTCAACCACTAAGAATGACCTTGACCTTCCAGGTAGGGACATGGGTCTTGCACGGAAACGTCTTCTTGGTATGTCAAATACATTTGGCAAGTTACTTTAAAATTTATCCATATATGAAAAATTAACAGCGCGACACGAACATCTATACTCTATGTCTTATTTGCAGCATTCCATAGTATTAAAACATGCAGTGTAACCCTAAACATAACGGTAGGAACACAGGTCTTGTACGTGACGCATCGTCTTTATATGCCAAACACATGTGGCAAGTTATTTAAAAATCTGTCCATACAAGAGAAAGTTACAGCCCGACACGAGAAGTTGAGCCAGATTAACGAAAGGACGGAAGGACGGACGGTGTAATTTTAATATGCCCACCTTCATGGGCATAAAAATACCCATTATCAAAGCAGTATCAGAACTACTGGCAAATTCATGGTTACAATACCAGACAACAAAGCATTAAAAAAACATCATTGAAATAAATACAACATATATCAAAAACGAAAATAATTATAATAATCATAATGTTTCATAAGCAGATCAGAGGCCATACATCTGTTACTGTACAAATAAAATACTGATCCCATACAACAACTCATCTTAGACTCACATGTCTATGCAGTTTGCCTCATCTCTGAGTGAAGGAACATTATATGGCACAAATGTACTTGTACAAAAATGCATGAAACAACATTCTTATTGGCCATAACTCTGGTATTACTGATGCATTAAAAATCTAAAACAAATATGTGCAACATTAATCACCTTATAAGTACATTTCTACGATATTTGTTTTTTTTGTGTAAAATAATAAAGTATCAATGCATGCCATAAACTATCCCTATAAATATTGCCTTAAATACTCGTAAGTTAGTCAGGAGCCATTAGTTTGGTGTAACTGCTGTGCACCACATCTCATCATGAAACACATCTGTCTGTTAGACATAATGCAATGGGGTCATGAAAATTCACCAGCCATGTTGGTTAGACATTATGCAATGGGGTCATGCAAATGCACCAGCCATGTTGGTTAGACATAATGTCAATGTGGTCATGCAAATTCGGGGAGTTAACTGTGTTATTATCATAAAGTGGCTGAGATGAAACGGCTGTTTTGATTGGCTTAACTAAGTTGTGGCCACAATTTACTAAGTTGAGGCCTCAAGTTACTAAGTTGTGGCCACAATTTAATAAGTTGTGGCCTCAAGTTACTAAGATGTGGCCACAAGTTACTAAGATGTGGCCACAATATAAATAAAATGTTGCGGATGTCACCTCTGTGCCACCATACATTTTTTAGTTTGCATCAAAGCAGACCACTGCTACATTTGTATATAACCGACTAAGCCTGTACAATATTTGTTTATCTACACACAATTTCTTAGACATTGAATTATAACTTTCTTATAAAGAAAATAAATATGAACGCGCTTTAATATTTTGACAAACTTTATACAACATATAAGAACGAAGCGTCCGTTTAGTGACGGCTTCCAAGTAGCCCAAAGAAGGGCGCCACTTTCACAGGAAAACATCATGCATAATGATACTTAAGCAGCCGTTTTCGAGACCGGACTCACTCTATTCAAGTCAATGCGACAAATAAAGGGCATGCGCATTGGTTTAGCTTTGTTCTCTGATGTCTTTCCGTTTTATACCATAAACGGTTTAAGTGTTTATTCAAGGTGGAAGATATGTTCAAAAACAAACAAATGCTACTTGAAACTAAGGCACCCTATTCAAGTTATATAAATACAATTTTGCGATAGCAGTCGCGTTTTGTATAGACAGTTGCTTTATCAGCGTGGAGAAAATATTCTTCCCTATACTGGGTTCAAGTCTGCTTTATCGCCCAATATGTTTCCCATGTCTACTCATGTTATTTATTTATATGGATACGGCTTTTTAATCTTTTGATCATATTTACACAAACATAAGAGCGGCATAGCATTTTCTAGCAGGTAGTATTCCATTTGTCATTAATGCAAATATAAGGAAGCTGCATTGATGTACCGTTTCTGTCGTATTTCCGTTATTATACCATTTACGTTTGAAGAATTCGCTCAAGACGGAAATAATTCCCAATTAAGTCAATATCATGTTTAGGTGGACAGTGACAGCTCACTGAGGAAAAGTTCATTACATTGAGATTTAAAAAAAGGAATTGTTTATCATTGAGACCCATTACTAAGAGTTAACTTGCATTGAAAGTTTTGACGAGTTCTGAACATTAAAACAGTATATCTCTGTATATATTATTTGAGGTAAATTTCATAAAATATGAAATACATCATGCGTATATAACTAATATTTAAAACCACGTCAAATTAAGTAAACCATTGGTCATCCTATCGGACCCCACAGCGAGGAATATGTCATTCTAAACGATAATGCAAAATTTGTTTTCCAGGGAAGTAAAGTGCCTTATATTATTGCCCTTACCACAAGGAATCTGTAAAGTAAAATTGAAGGGTCTGCTTTGTTAAATAGCCCATCTGGGAGCATTAATCTTCCAAAATATACCACTTTTTCGCCAAAATGTATAATATATTTGATATGGTGTAAATGTAGCTGGAAAGAGAACTAAGTGTTCATCTCTAAAACTTTCATTATACCATATCTTCAGATTCCATATTGCGTCTAGTTTCTGACGATGTACATGTATCCAAAGCAATGCCAGCATGTTCAGACAAGTTTCTTCAAAATACAATGCAAAAGAGATGCAACATTTAACCCACACTTGGGCTATTTTCCATTTAACTGATAAAATTGCTAAAACAATGTACAAGGTAGCTGAAATACTAAGTGGTTGATATAAAAAGGTTAAAAAAATAGTGGCATGCCATTAGAAGTTGGAAAGTTGTTGTTGTGGTCCTTTAAATTTTGGTATTTTTTTCCGGCCCACAATGTTTGTCCGTACACATAACAAGTTCCTCCTAACATAGAAAAGGTAACGACATGCTGTTATCATTGGCACACACCCACAACCAGAGGTTATAACTATACTTACCCCCGTGATGAAAATCCAACTGGCCAAGTCACCACAACCAGTTAACCATTTCCGTCCCGTATTATGACTTTACAATGCATAGAAAAGATGTACGCAGCACACAAAGAAATTCGATTTTTCAAAATATTATTTGATTATGTTCAATTTCCGACCTTTTAGGACGCTCCGAATCAATGTCGAATAAGCTATAATACAGGAGTGTTACTGGAGCACCATTCGTTTTGTATATGAATTTCAAAGAACCGGGAAATAGTGCTGTGTCTTTTAAAATACGCTTAAAAATTAATCTGAGAACAGAGAAATAATCAATGAAAAAAGATTTGGTGAACATTAATAAATATCCAGACTCTTGAAAAGAGTGGATTAAAGGTTTTTGATGGATGTTGAAGTGATCTTGAAGACAATGAACCAGAATCATTTTACTACTTTCACAGATATTTGGCGACGAGAGCTAAATACTTCAGATCCAGACTTGATAGAGGAAACGGGCGATCTTGTGCAAACTATGTATGCTTCGTACACTTTCTTTTGCCTTAGAACCATTGCAGATTTTACATAGAAAATTATCTAAGTATTTTTTTATTTCGATTTCGTAGAATTGATAAAACATATTCCAAATAATACTGCGAGGGCCATAGAATAATAATGTAACACACCGTTCATTATTCACCAGTACACAGGTTGGGTGTTATAGTTCCATGTCGACACCAGTTCTATAATTTACATCTAAAGTAAAATTATTCACATTCCTTTCTTTTTCAATTCCCATGGTTTGTTTTATCTTTAAAGCGGCTTAGTATAATATCTTTCTATTTAAATAGCAACATTCCAATAAACAACAACAACAACAACAACAACAACAACAACAACTAAACACACACAAGAACCAAAAAAACAACTAACATCTGGAACAACAAGACAATTACAGAACAATATGCAACAAACATAAATGCATTCTATTTTTTTTGGCTATTTCTTTGATAAAAGTGCGATGTCACCAAAATATTTTTTTATGTTTTATGATAACAACATATTGCTTTACACATTTGAAAAGTTTCGCTGAAATCTTAATTCAAGATCTTTTTTATGTTAAAAAAATGTGTCGACAAGTTGTAATACAAGGCTCTTCCAGCTGTTAATATAGAAAGATAAAAACATCCCCCAAATTCATGAAATTGCTATTTTTGCACTTTAAAAAACAGATATTAATAATTAGTGTGGTCAAGTATTTGATGATTTTTTTTTACTTGTTATGTTCATTTAGTTTAATACTATGTAACCTATATTGAAGGCAAAATAACATTCTACATAAAAAATCAAAACATGACCGATGACCTTATGTTTTTATTTTATTTCTTACTCAATTAAGACATAAGCTGTTAGTAAACAAAGTATTATCAAAATCTTAATTCAAGAAAAAGAATTGGGAAACTCCCGCATGACCCTTTAAATGTTTTTATGAAAAGCTTGAATAAAAAATATCGTGTGTTTCTTCTCAACAGACCGCTCAATAAAACCACTACAATCCCGATGTACACATGTATTTAAGAATGAATGTAACTATAATATGTTATTCTTGTGTTAGAGTTAAATGCGTTGTGTGAATTTTGTGCTTTAGTGTTTAAAACGATTTTACAAAATAAGATATTTTTCCAACCGACTCTTTTATTCACACTGTAGACGCTAACAAAGGATAAACGATTTTATTTTCTTTAGACAACTGGGCACCCGTTCACTTCAAGCCTGAGGCTGGGGAAGTTGTCCCAGGTAAGCGGGTACAGCCGTACACACAGGGCCGTTACAGGAGCGGCCAGCTGATTATGTACGACTGTGCTGACATCGGTGTTGCCCGAAAACGTCTGCAAATAAACAAAGAGAATACGAGAATTGTTTCTAAAAAATCAATATGACATCATCGCGCGAAGCAATTTTAAGTTAGCCAATTAGTCTAGAGCACAACTTTTATGTCATTAGCAATATAAAAACAAAACATGTGTTTTATTGACAGCTTTCTTTGAGAGTCTGCCCCTAATCAACCCATTAATATGCGAGGTACATGTAAGCCTTATACATACAAGTTGTTTGAATATGTCTTGTGTATTTACATATTCCTTTTGTTCTGACCTCCCAGAGGTCGTACATTCAATTAACGGCCCGTTTATATGTGTTAAATTGTTCATGAAATGATTTCTTCAGCCATTCGCCCTATAATGGACCGTTCCGCAAATGTCAATCATTATCATTTATAACAGTACATGGTTAATTATAATCCAATAGATTAGGATTAAATTGTCAGGTGACAATCTGACCTAGAAAACACAAAAGAAAGACCCTCTCACAAGCCTTCACAAGATCAAAGCAAATCTACCGCATTGGGTGGAGTTTGAAATTTTGCAGAACGGTGCATTGTGAATCAAGTAGGGCAGTTCTTAGTTATTAACACGAGTACGTACACTCGGTTGTAGCCACGCTTTGGTAGGGTAAGCGTCCCAGGAAGTATGAGTAGGTTAACTGACCGCTTGAAAATGTTCTTATCAGTACTGTAATGAAAACGGCGTCAAATCAAACAACTTCAAATTATCCATACCGCTTCATTGCCAGCCGCATCCAACACGCCGGTGAAAGTACCGCAGTCGACGCTGTACTCGAGACGGTATGACGTCACACGTCCAACCCCGTCCTCTTTGCCTTGTGTTTCGACCGCTACCACTGTGCTTACAGTCAAGAATTGAACCTTGCAAGAATAAGAACCATGTATAAGAATAGACGATTAGGTACTAAAACGTTCTATTTATCAGTTATAATTAGCATTTAAAACATATAAATTAATGAGATATTCAACGTAAAACTTGGTGTAGGCCATGTAAACAGACTCATGTGTTAAGACACCATGACAAAATGGCACACACACATAAAACAGCCGGCCCAGCAAGAAACATTCAACACAAGCAAACAATTTACTGAAGTAACAAACAAGTATTGAACAATGAATACTTGCGCACTTACGTTATCACCATGATAAGGTCAATGATAGTCATTTGTGATTTAAACCAAGTTGTGGGTTTCAACAAACCTATAATTTATTATCGCTAACCAAAAATCCACGTTAAAGATGATATGATATGATATATATATTTAAGGTCAGTATTGTTTTCATCTTACATTTTAACCATATTTAAGCAGCGAAACCTACTCCCCTAAATATGAGAAACTGCCAAATATAGTTATTCATGCATGCCAAAATATTACAGAAAAAATGTATTTGTTGAAAATGTCTGGCCCGCAAAAATGGCTTTGTTTATTTACGTTTCCACCCATTGCGTCGAAACAGTTAAATGGCTTGACTACAATCGATACTCTCAGTTGGCTCGTAGGTGCATTGGTTACGCATCCGCTTTGGGTGCAAGAGGTCCCGGGTTCAACCCCCGGGTCCGGCAAGGGTTTTTATGTATGATGTTTTGTTTTGGTGTTGTTGTGCTTTTATTTTTTTGTCCAAAAACACATTATTATTTTGTCACAAAAATTTGCAATTCTTTACAATGTTAATTTATTTATATACTTAACATATATCAAGATTTTTGACCGATTATAAGGCTATACAGATACAGACCTAGCATCTTTAAAGAAACGACAACAAAACTAAAGGTAAAAGGGAGAAAACAATTTTACTAAACTAGTTATTGTATTACATATGCAATTTCAAATTCTTTCTGAATTCTACTCACTTGAATGTAGAAATTTGGCGGAACAGCGCCAAATTCCGTATCCGAAGCGCACCAGGCACGTGTACCATAAAGCCGCGCATAGTGTGGCTCCCAGTTGGAACCAAAATCGCTTGAAGCCGTCATGGACGCGTCGGGAATAGGGTTATTGCCGTTTACCAACGGTTCCTCCGATAGGCACACCTGACCTGTACCGAATTCAAACCGTCAGACATGTTTTTCTTTGTATAACCGAAAAAACTAATTTAGATTCAAACTATGGAAGCATTTGATGCATTTATATGGAAAACTAATAGACGTATTTGTTGTTTTAATTTCTTTTTGTTTGTTTTTACGTTTTATCTCAATATCGACAACAAGTCCCAAATAGAATCAAGCATCTTAGTTTTAACATATTTTTTTAGAATATAATAATGATCAAAACTTAATTACTGGTAGGTTCGCCTTGTAATTCCTCGTCGTAAAAGAATACACCAGACGACTCATCCGGCGTGTCAACAATGACTGGATAGTCATCAAGGCTCAAATAACAAGCATGCACAGCCTTGTTGTACCCGGCAATGGTACATCTGTTAAATCGCCTTTCTTTAACACATCTTCGGACACATTGAAGCTCCGAAAACGGCTGTATTGTCTCATGAATTACTTCTAGTGCCTTTCTTTTCGTAAAGGTAGTTCCAACTGTTTGAATAACAGCATCCGATTGTGTAACAATCGCAAGAAAAGCACATGCAATTAGTGTTGCTGAAGTCAAAATACCCATTGTATCTCTAGGTAGAGTTTTGCGAACAGTCTGCCGGTCTGTTACACTATTAAACTGTGCATGTGTGTGATTTGCTTTTTTTTCATGCTAATGTCGTTGTCAAGAAGCTTGTCTTTAATGGAAACCCATGACACATTAAATCTTAAAGAAATTTACACCGGCAACAAGAGAAAAAGCAAGATAAAACGTGGCAAGTTGTTCATTTCCGGTACAACAAAACAATTAAACAATTGAATACTCTTTGATCTTGGTAAAACCATTAAGAGAC
>Ga0224511_10003538_pt1 | contig 11327 bp, 6 predicted proteins | sample SF_May12_sed_USG_2_FD_169988 | JGI IMG/M metagenome (GOLD analysis project Ga0224511, IMG submission 169988) | Sediment microbial communities from San Francisco Bay, California, United States - SF_May12_sed_USGS_8_1 | ecosystem: Environmental > Aquatic > Marine > Sediment | place: USA...
TGAAGGTCAAGGACTCAAAGTACAGCCGTGGTAGAGCAAAAAATGGAATCAGCATACCTCAAATATGTAAATAGACATGACTACCTGCTTGTACTAAAAAATGCCGTTAGAAGTTATATTTTCCCAACATCAAACTAGTCTATTACGTTAGACAAAAGCTATTAATGAATAATGCAAGACGACGCGGAATAGGACTAACGATATTACGGAATCGTACAGGGAGGAAGGTTTGGTGTGCATCGAATTCCTGTCCTAGTTGTTGGATACGTGGGCAGCGCCAAGCCTTCGCCTTGATGGCTGTAAATAATTATACACATTCCGAACATTGTCATGCGGAGAACCTCGTGGCATTACGCATAGATAAAGATGTACATTCGTGGCTAATGGTTATAATTGCACAATTAACCAAACATAAAGGTCCCGGTTGTCTTGTGGGTTTTTAAATAGATTTTCACTCAAGCGCTTGGGGCGTGGGTGATGTGGTTTCTTCCATTATAATAAAACAGCTTAAAATAAACAGAGGCTGCTACAAATGTATTTACAGCTCATAAACTTTAATAAACCAAATAATCTTTCCTCATGACTTACACTTTTTCGCAGACTTATTACATATAAAAAGTACTTAAAGTTAATTATATTCAGATGTAGCATATTTATCAGAATAAGATGCCAAAGACAACATGTATTGAACATTAGATTGCTTCAAGGCATTGCTACTGGCGTCGTGCAATATTACCACATTACATTTAATGCAGAATCATGATTTGTTATCAATGTGAAACATTCAAATCAATGTCTTTTTCAAAGACTAAAATATGCATTAGTGGCTTCAGCCTCTTAATTATAATTAGATATGTTTCGATCCAGTCACATTAAAATCATTTTAAAATTAAAAAAAAACGACTATGTCTAGGATACCATAGAATAATAATTATTTACATCACCAGAACACCTTTAATAGTTTTAATCAAGGTTAATTATTACATACGATCAACTAACTTAATTCCACTACATATACAGCGTCATATGTTGGTGAACTAGTTGATTGTGTCGGTTTCATGCAACGCACTGCAAAAAGTATTAAAATCTATATATCAATGATCCTTTGCACATTTGCGAACCATTGCAGCTATTGTATTTTTCCTAGTTTTATTTGTTATAAATCGCTGTGTAATTACAAATATTAAATTTAAAGTGAATACGAATGGGTAAAACAGCATAAGTATCACATGTAAACTGTCGATTATAAAACAAATGGTCATGCTAGCGATCATTATCTCTGACAGCTAAGATATCCCCAAAAATCATTCTAATGCGGGTATATTTGAGTCTCCTGTTTGACAGTCCGTCATCGGTCTGTTCTATTCCGATATTTCGATGAACCATACACGACATCTACTTCATATTTTAAAAGGTATCGTCAGCAATTGAAATACACACGTGCATGTGGTTTAGTTTACCATTATGCTCTAATTATGCAGAAGTTCAAGGCACAATAAATAGGTCACCACTAAAGTGAGAAGTAAATTAGTAGTCCGACGCTCTGTAATGTTTCTAGCCTGAAACTCGGGTTAAACGAACTATAAATGGCTTATGGTCAAAAGGAAAGGTTTTTATATGTGGCAATTTCATTTTGTTAAAGTAAAAAGTAAAAAGTAGCAAAACGTGTAATGTAAAAGTACGCGAAAATGAGCGGTGAATGCCACGAAACTGTTTATATACTTTTGGAGTTTGAATATGCCGTAACTAACCACATATATCATCATAAGAGGGGCGACACTGGCAAAATAGAGATGATGTGCTCAAATGAATACAATTCCGATCTCATTTTTCAGTATTGCAGGATTCCACTAATGTTCATCCAATTACAAATTGTCACGCAATGCGTTTTCTTATTTCGTGCACGTTGTTTTCTTTTGGCGCCGTATTATACTTTGCCATCGTATGCATAAATATGAATATAAAATGTGAATATGGGTTAACCTGTCGTCCTGGTTTGACGCGCGCGCCAGCCGTTTACAGAAAGAGCAAAACATTGACAACAGCGAATTTTCCTGATTACCCCCTCTTCATCTACTAATTTTGGGCCCACCGGAGGACACATTTCATTAACATTGCTTCACTTTTAAAATGACTGGAAAGGTCGACCAAATAATTTACGACCACAAATATACTACAATTTTCTCGCTGACGATCACATATCTTTACAGGTCTACATAATGAGTATTGTCCTAAAAATGCTAAGTCAAAAGTTGGCGATTTCCAAAGAACAAAAATATAGTTTTTCTAAATGTCTGTTGCGTCATGATGTTGTAAGTGTTTTTGTGTCGTTCCTTGTGTTAGTTTTTGTACGGGCCAATTTGCCATGGTGCCCTTAAACATGACATATCCACATTGTTTACAACATTCTTTGTTTGAACATCTCTTCAATTTATATATGCAAGTTTTTATATTATCTTTAAATATGTTTCAAGCTTCAATTGTACATTTAAAGATTTGATTTCACTTTATTTGTATATCATTATTAATATATTTTATAAGTTCACCAATTGTTTTCACTGCTCCGTTTCAGTTATGCTTTCACCCAACCGTTATCGTGTATGGTCCCACAAAACTATAATTATGGTGTTCAAATAAATCATGCAATCACTGTCACGAATCAACAGGTTCTTCTATGCTTACATTTGGCATTGGTGATGCATATATAACAATCGTTACATGGCAATTTAACCTGTTACTTTTATTCCGTACTGGACGTTGAATCCCGGCGGTATTAAATACACCATATGAGTAGCTGCTATTAAATAGACAAAAATTGCATTGACGCGAAGCATAAAAGTCTATCGCAGAAACGTTACAAACAAATAGAGATATGGTGGATGTTGAACTCAATACTCAGTCGGACGACAAAGTTACAGACAACTGGAGATATGGTGGATGTTGAACTCAATACTCAGTCGGACGACAAAGTTACAGACAACTGGAGAAATGGTGGATGTTGAACTCAATACTCAGTCGGATGACAAAGTAAAACGTCAAACAGTTAGGTGTTAATGATCTAAGAGAAATAAATCAAATAGACAATTCTCTACGAGACAATATGTTTAATGAAATGAGTTGGATGTTTTTGTCTTCCTAAATTGGTGCTTGGAAACTTTATATTTGTTCTATTAATATGCACAACAATAACTTGTCCAAAATCCTTTAGATGATGATGATGCATGAGCACTTAGACTGCGACACGACATCTGATAATGTAGCTGTGCTCAATAATGTTTGAGGCGTAGATTGTCGCGTCATATTATATAATCACAATGTGTAATGGTTGTTATTGTAAATATGTAGTTGTGACAATGGGCTTTAATGCATTAAAACCCGATACTCTCTCACAGGACTCACCGAGGATGATTAATGGGGAACGTTGTCTCTGATATAACATATCGAACAACAGCGATTTGGCGTAACAGTTCGTTTTTCCGTTATCATTTCAGCAATTCTTAATACAGTTAAAACGAGTAGATACGTATTAAGTGTTTATTTTAACAACTAAAGAACTTCGACATCCGCAAAGATAAAGGAAATTCAAATAATATTTTAGAGCAAAATGGCAACCTATACACACTATGAAGTATTTTGCTTATACAATATGAAACGGGAACTACAGTGCAAACTGTTTTACACTATCAATATTTAATATTTACTTTTAGTAACAAGGACAATAAGGTGTGTTACACTTTGTAATAGAACATTTTTCATGCTAAAAATTAAAAACGAGTTATACCAAAACTATTAAGGAAAAACATGTTCAACAGGTCAGGAATGTTTGGCTTGTAGCGGCTGTCTGCCCCAGTTCTTGGCTACTTGGGCAGCGACAGACCATCGACCTAAGGGCTGTGAATAAATGATGCACTAAGGGACCATAGAGGAGAGGTGCTGATTTGGGTTTAAACACAGATGTTGAAGTAAACAATGTATAATTAGGTTTTATATTTGAATCAGTTAAGATAAGCTTCTGACGTAGATCAATGTTACTACGCTCCAGAGCTTGCACACACATTTCCATGGTAATTTAAGAAAAGGCAAAATCCTAAGGAGGCAAAGCATGCATGGGGAAAATATCAGAAACTGTTGATATATGCTAATTCAGAACGCCACACCATCGACTCCCTTAATCGCATGAGTGTTTATACATAATATATATACAAAATACAACTACACAATAATGAAGTACGAGTGGCCTTTCACTCTCACGCTAGACACCAACAACAAGCAACATATACCTATGATTCTTGCAACAATATCATAACCACATTTAGCATAAAATATGCGAGTATACTCTTTGGCTGCACATCACGTAATGCAGTTCATATGTTGCATTAAAATATATTATAAACAAACCAAATCAATGTTATTATTTAAAAGTCCACACTTTGCATGAGCTATTCTTAAAAACCAAATCTGTTTCAACTAAGACGCATTGGAACCTTTCTGAAATCATATATTTACCCAGAGTAGGGCGCCATAGAAGTACCTATACATTTTAACTGTTTAATGTTTTTCACACAAATGTAAGAAATCATTCGTTCATTTAAAGCCGCATGTATATACCCAAATACACCATAAAATTTCCTCTTATTTACCGCAACGTTAGCAATTACTTGGGATCAATTGAAACTATATAGCTTTATAACTTTGTAGATTGATGGACTGATGGCTGTTGTGCAATGCCATTTAATAGTGTTTGCAATGTTGCACCGAAGAGGCATTGCTGGTTGCATCCATTGGTTATTATTGAAATGTTCCAACGTTTTTATAAATCGCTTTGCAAATACAGTAAATACAATTGAGAATTGGACCCACGCGTAATGTTTCCATTGCTCCAGCAAAAAGAGACTAAAAACTGAACGCAAGCGTTTGTATTGCGAGAAAATGTATTAAAACTGTAGTTTTATTTTCAGTATCGAACAAATCCATGTCAATCGAAAGATTGCACGTGGGAGTTGTCACAGGGAGCTTGTGTTAATGAAAACCCAGATGAGTTGCCGTATATGCGGGTGCACGTATTTGTCTGTTTTAGTTCAGTTAGTTGTGTTTACGGCTTCAGTAAAATGTATACTGGTATGTGTGTATATCTTTTGTAATGCCATCTGATAAATATCGTTAACAAACAATACTAACATAAATGTATGATTAAACTACTTCGGGAATACACTCACCGTTTGGCAATTGTACTAAAGGTGTTTTCACAAGATAACGCTTATGTGCAATTTCTTTAGTGTGACATAATACATATGTACCATGTAACATCAAATTTGCTTGTTAAAGCCATTAAACGTTTCATGCAGTTCATTACGTGAAAGTATTTACTGTATTTAAATGAAAGTGGGTGAACTATTTATTTACCTGTGACTTCTATGTGAGCGTTTCATTTATAGCAGCGAATTCCGTCTAGGATTTGATTGCATAGTTTATTTATAATTAGCTTACTAGTGATTTTAGGCCCGAATTAGAAGTCATTTTCATCCACCATGCTATTTGACAGTTATGTTGATCCCTACAGTATTGGCGCCAATATACGTAAGACACATTTAAAGATGCTAGGTCTGTATCTTTTAGGTCAGAATTGTTTACATCTTACATTTGTACAATATTTAAGCAACTTACTCCAGTAAATATGAGAAACTGCCAAATATAGTTATTCTTGCATGTAAAAATATTACAGAAAAAAATGCATTTGTTGAAAATGTTTGGCCCGCGAATTTGGCTTTGTTTATTTACGTTTCGACCCATTGCGTCGAAACAGTTAAATGGCTTGACTACAATCGATACTGTCAGTTGACTCGGTGGTGCAGTGGTAACGCATTCGCTTTGGGTGCAAGAGGTCCCTTGTTCAATCCCCGGATACGGCAAGGGTTTTTATGTTTCTTTTGTTTGCTTTGTTGTTGTTGTGTTTTTACTTTTTTGTCAAAACACACATTATTTGTCACAAAAGTTTGCAATTCCTTTTACAATGTTAATTTATTTAGTATACTTAACATATTGCAAGATTTAGGACTGATTCTAAGGGTATAAAGATACAGACCTAGCATCTTTTAGGTCTAGTGTTAAGAGTTGTGTCCTACATGTATGAGGGAGAGCTACTGATAAAAACACTTCAGACATAAGTCAACAAATTACAAGGCAACACGCACGCGTTTGTTCATGTACACACATGTACTTGACAGTTTCGAATTCAATGTTTATCCCTAATAATGATTGATTTACTCTATAAAAGGTGTTTCCCCATTATTTGAGTATAATATTGGGATGTACTTTTCATCTAAATTTTATTTTGTAATGCATGTTGAATCAGTCTTCATATAAGTCATTGTGGTTTCACACCTTAAATTATTATGAACACAAGAAGTAAGACATTACTCGTGATATATTACTGAGATTACATATAACTGAGAAAAAAGAAAGCCCTCAGGGAGAAAAGCCTGCATGGGAAAACAGCAGCCTTGGTTTTATTGAAGCTGTTCATCAGTGGTAATGAAAGATGCCACACCACTTATATAGTTGTATACCGCGTTTTATTGACAATGAAATGAATATCTACAAAATAGTGTTGATGACTAGTAATACAATGTTTTACTGCTAATTTGAAAACTCTACAGGTGAACAACGTTACTGCAACAACGTTAGCTCCGTTTCTATTAATACGTTGTGCTCCAAAAGCTGTATCTGTATGTTGAAATAACATTGGCCAAAGTAAATTAATGCTAAATATGTTTGACACTTGCTTACTTCGGTTAGTCGTGTAACAACCTATTCCTCACATTGCTGCCAAAATACAAATTCTATAAGGTGATGTTCGAATGAGTTTGCTTAGAACTGATGTTCATCGCTTAAGTGTTTGATGAGTTCTTATGACCACGCCAAATACATATGGAGCCCCTACTGCGCTCTGCTCAAATGGACGTTGTACTATCATGTCAAACCTTATGTACGATCATGTAAATAATTATAAAACTCAATAATTATATAGAAGACACAAAAGTAAGTCTACCGTTAACAATTTTTTTTACCGAAACATGCGTATTAAAAGGGATAATTATTTCCAAAATTATTGTTTCGCTTTACACCAAAAGATCCGCATCTCGGGTATGAGAAGCTTTTTATACATAAATATAGAGTTTTTGGTGGCACAAACCATTTTAATAGGTACATATCGTGCATACTTTTGACGTATATGAAACAAAAAAGAAACTTTCGCCAAATTTTGAATGTAGATTTGTTCGTACAGGTTTGAATCCTTTTGCCTGATAGCTTACATTTTTGTAAAATAATGTATTGTGATTCTGTTTATATCGCGATTTTTGAGGCAAGGATAAGATTGATTGTTGAATTTTAAATCAAAATAAGGTAGGGGTCGTTCCTAAAGTTTACAATCTGTAGCGTGTGTGGCCGCCGTGTGCGATGCTGACTGCCTGACAGCGACGTCGCATTGAGAGCACAAGTTTGTTAATGTCAGCCTGTGGAATATTATTCCATTCTTCAAGCAATGCTGCTCGAAGTTCGTTGACATTGTTTGGGGATTTCAGACGTCGACGTACGCGTCTATCCAGATTATCCCAAAGATGTTCAATCGGGTTCAAATCTGGACTTTTTGAGGGCCAGTCGTCGATGAAATCAACGTTATGATTTCGTAAATACTCTAAATTGACACGAGCAACATGGGATGTGGCATTATCCTGCTGTAAAGTCGTTATTACGTTATGTGCCTGAAGCAAAGGGACAACATGAGGGCCTAAAATGTCTTCCCTGTAGTTTTGGGCATTTAAATTGCCATCAATAACGACGAGCGGGGTTCGATATCCGTAGGCGATACCGCCCCACACCATAACTGAGCCCCCACCCCCAAACCAATCCCGTTGCAGTACGCAGCAGTCGGCAAAACGTTCATTACTGCATCGGTATAACCTTACACGGCCATCAGCTCGAGACAATACAAACCTTGACCCATCAGTAAAAAGAATTGTCCGCCAACGCTGCCTTGTCCAATTTATGTGTCTAAGTGCCCATTGCTCTCTATTATTGCGATGGCGACGCGACAAAACCGAACCGACGTACGGACGACGTCCGTGCAAACCGCTCTCAGCTAGGCGATTCCTTACTGTCTGTGCGGAAATACGGTTGTTGTGAGTACCGGGGGGTAACAGCAGCTGTAGCTGTTGCTGTTCGAAAGCGATCGCGCAGGTGCTGGTTCAAGATATAGCGGTCTTGGGCTCGATACGTAAGGCGCGGTCTACCGCTCTGCGGCAAGTCCCTTGTACTCCCGGTCTGTGCAAATCGCCACCGAAGGCTTCGGATTGATTGCACGGATGCACCAACACGAGCTGCAACCTCCGCAGTTGTGCACCCTGCTTCAAGCATGCCTAAGGCCCTCTCACGTAAATTTTCGGAAATTCTTGGCATTGAAATTTCGTTATAAAACTTCAAATAAAACGTTTTTCGACTTTTTATCTACAGCTTTGCGACTATAGCAATAATTCGGTAAAGACAAATATGCACCACGTGGAGCGGATATGCCCATCCCTAACGCGCACGTGAAACTCGATGTTTACGTTGAATAAACGTATTGGGCTTTTATATGGGGATTAGCTGACCGATTTTGCAAACAATTCGAGTTTTACAAGCTACTTCATGTATATATGTGTGTATATCTAAGTGGTACCCTTCAACAACTGGCTCATACATTGCGAAAGTTTCTTTTTTGGTTCAGTATATATGGATAGCAATAGTCCATATTGCATGAAAGTATAAGTAGTCTCAGTACAATTGATTTACTTCACAACTACTTCTTACTTATGCAAAAATATGTTGTGCCAATGTTTTCATAGCCGTGTCATTAACACAATACATATTGTCATATTTTACGTGAAAGCACACATTTTATGTTACACTATATGCTTTAAGTCATGCAACAAGTAGTCAAAGTAAGTCAGACCATTCGGCATTGTTTCATATTATGATGATGTTTTCCCCATAAAATATATAGATAATGCATTGTTTTTGTCATAAAACATTTGTGTTTTCGTTTTCGGTTTGTGTGTTTTTGTGAATAGGTTCCTAGGTTTGTCAAACTGGAGCTGAGGCTTAACAAAATTCCAAATTGGCATGGCCTAATTAAGTAGATTTAGTTAGCAAAATTGAAAGCACATATTTGTTCATATTTAACGCAAAGTGAAAACTCCAATGCGTGTCCAGTGGCTATTGGGTGTTTTATTTGTACCATCACAAATGTCATTTTGCTACACTTCTGTTGAATACCTTTTAGATACATTTTGTATATAAAAATATGAACCCTTCTCGTCAATTTATACAAAGATATATCGCGATTTTGCAAGAAATATTTCATTAAATTATTTTCTTTCACACATAATTCGTAATTTCATCCAGTTTTCGAAGTGTACTTGACTTTACAACCCCCTACTCCTGAATAATCAGTACTCTAAAGATTACTACTTACCGGTAGTTAAACTTCTAATGAAACCAAAGGTGGATCTTTAAAAGTTCAAGTGCAAAAGCACAAAGTGTTCTTGCAATAAAGTCTAGGCCCTACTCATTACAAGTCCATGCTGTTTTGCATCGTTCAATAAAGTTTGTTTGCCTCAAAGGTTTTACTTGTTTTTATAAATTACTATTCCATACTGTTCTTGGATCGTTAAGACAAGTTTGTTTGTCTCAAAAGTGGACGATCTTGAATTAAGAGATCCTCTGTAACACAGTATAAAAAACATGTGTGTCTCACTTTTGTATTTTTTACGCCTACGCACAGAGAATTGCAAAGAACCACTTAGATCTACAAATCATCTTAACTCGGTCTGACACAAATGTCATGTGGTCATATGTGAACAACAATATGTGTATATTCTCAGTACACCTATATAGAAGCCAGGGTCAGCAGAGTTTGGTGACATATTTGATGAATCGTCAAGTAGCTTGTTTTTTACACGGTTGGATCGTATATATGGATATTTAGTAAGTTTAAGTAGACAATTACTGCCTATACCGCTACAATAATTCTATCGTATGCATCTAAATTCTAGTTAAACAACAATACAATTTTAAGAATACAATTTTAACCAATAAAAGTACACATATGTATTTTGCTGCTTATCGCAATTTAGGATATTGTACCTAATACTTACGCTAGAAAATCATAAATTAATGCAACCTAATTTTATTAAATACTGGTAGATGTCGCAACAAAGAAACCAATTGTGTCATGCTATTGTTACAAATCATATATGTAGACAGGCACCTTACGGCGTCTATTTATTATAACCGAATTGTCTGTTGTATACATTATTCTTATTCTTATACAATATTAATCATAATTCATTTACTGCTTTTGGTCTCAAAATACTCGTTTAGAACCTTCAGTTAGTTAATGTTTTATACACCATATTCTGTAAAAGTACGACTTCAACATGTCAAATAACAATCAAACTACTGGCTTGAAAAACGTGGAAACTAGACCTACGTGATTTATACACCGTTCTATCTAGATTTATAAGATCACACTGTCACATGATTTTCTTAAACCTAAATCCTTTGGGCATCACGCCGCAGTGGCGGATCCAGGATTTGACCGGGGGGCGTGCGGACTTTGTCAACGGGGGGATCATTGAAAGTAGTGACGGTTGAAGTAAAAAATCATTTTTAGCGTTGTTGCCATATTTCTATTAATATTAGGCTTAAAATGAATCGCGAGCGAAGAAAAAAAATAAAAAATTAGTTGGTTGCCTCGTAGTATGCGACTGCCATGGTTTCCACGTGTGAATTGTATTTCTAAATCGGTGCTAGTATCGAGAAATTCTAAACCGGTTAGAACAAATACATTTTTACACCTGTTAGAACAGAGAGGTAATTTTTAAATCGGTTAAAATAGAGAGAGCATTTCTAAACGCGTTAGAATAGAGAATTTCTAAACCAATTAGAACAAGTATAATTTTTATAATTTCTAAACCGGTCAGGAGTCCGGACAGAGAGGGAAAATTCGTTTTCCGGTGAAAATCGAATGTATTTTTGGCATAACTATCACTTGTCTCTTTGGACACCCCTGTATTACAACTGGCAATAACACGAACATGTACAGTGCACAATGTACTATTAGTTAATATGCTAATGATTCATAATTCGTATCATAAAAGCCAATAAACGCTTGACATATTTATTTCAAATTGATTCGCGAAAACATTAAATTATTAACCTGTATGACGGTATAATTGACATGTGATTTTTCTTCAACTACTAATGACCTACATATTTATTAATTCATA
>Ga0224511_10003539_pt1 | contig 11326 bp, 5 predicted proteins | sample SF_May12_sed_USG_2_FD_169988 | JGI IMG/M metagenome (GOLD analysis project Ga0224511, IMG submission 169988) | Sediment microbial communities from San Francisco Bay, California, United States - SF_May12_sed_USGS_8_1 | ecosystem: Environmental > Aquatic > Marine > Sediment | place: USA...
TAACATTTAAGATAAAACACTTCAAGTTAAAAATCAAAGGGTTTCTTACTTGAGATATTTGCGTTTTATGGTTAATTTGATATTGATTTTCACTCATCTTGAAAGACACGTCAAGCTTGAATTTTATCATCATTGTTTTTTATCCAAACCGCTTCCTAAACCTTTACAAAATATTTTTAGTTATCGATATTTACCTATCGACAGCCCGGCGCCTTAACGAGTTACTCTTGGTTTTTCTTGTCAATCAAATATATGCAAATATATCCCATCTTCATCCAGTGTGATAATTGGTCAGTAATGTTTTAACTGAACGGTATGTATTTCATATTATTGTAAGAATTTAGTCAAGTGATAACGTACATTTCGTAGACCAAGGAGGGGCTACCTGTCAATTGTTAATTTGCCTTGGAGCAACGGAACTCTGGATAAGGATTCACTTCACAACGGAAATCGTCAGTGATACCGGAATAGTTTATCGAAAAGGTTTGTAACATTATTGTATATGTATTATTATATTATTTGTGGGGTTAGGATATTTTATTTGTTATAAGATAATATATAATTGAGAGGTCAACATTTTATTTTCAATTTATTGTACGAGGGGTGTTCGGGAAGTTTAAGGACTTTTGCTATAATTTAAATAGTAATAGGAATTGACAAAGTAGAAAAACACCATTGAAATATTTAATTCTTTTTCAACCAGCTGTTAAAATTGCAATGTGATATACTCACACATGAGAAAAATACAAATAAAACAAGACATACATCTGAGCATACCCGGAGCATGCTAACGTCATTTCAACGTTATAAAGTTTACGTCAATGTTCTTCACTCGGAATATAACATTGCATTAGCAACTAATCTTAATCTGCAAAAAGACCTTTTACCACTGTTTGTATTTTTCTTATTTGTCCATAAGCCAAGTGCTATTAAAGGATAATACACCTCTTAGTGTAAATCTCAATCTAAGACGGAATCAGTCGCTACAACTTGTGTTGTACCGCTCCCATTCACCAAAGATGGCTGACCAGATTGTTTCTCGTCTTGAATTCACTCTAAGATGATTAGTAACATTGTGTGCCATCTAAAACCCATCTAAAACATGCAACAAACATCATTCTTTTATTGAAAGATATGCTTGAATGATCTCTATTATCATTTTTACTTTTTCTGTGTTAAACATAATTAACCGCTCTTATTTCAATGATGCATTTTGACGTCATTTTCCTTTTTGGATAACAATTGCAATTTTTAAACTGCTCCTAATTAAACAAATTTAACGTTTTAAGCATAATTATTCAAGACAAATGATATTGACAATGAGTATGAGACTTGGTAGTGGTTATTTTGATATTTGTTTCGATAAAAGAATATGAATTTATCACAAAGCGTCTATGCAACCAACAATTTAAATGTGAAAAAATGGAGTGCTCCGGGTATGCATCATGTGGTTTCTATGGAAACTTAAAAGATGTATTACTTGTTTCTTTAGAGTATTTTTCTTTATACCACATATGTATCACAAATGAAAGTTTACGTGTGCAAAATATGCTCTCAACAGAGCTATTTAGAACAAAAATACAGCAAAAGTCCTTATACTTCCCGAACACCCCTCGTATATGATGTATTTGTGACTTAGTTGGATATAATTAAAAGATGTTATATTATTTTGTTCAATAGTCCGTTAGATATACTTATTTACTTGCGTTGTAATGTGTTGCATTACCCACACAAATAAAGACTATTTTTCTTATAAAAATTATTTTTATTCAAACGTAATTTAATATAAATTTTAACACTTAACATTAATAAAAAATTTTTACAGAGTTTCGCTAAACACTTATTAAAGGAGCATGCTTAAAATAAGTGTGTATGATTAATATAAGTGAGGGTATAACGAAGCGAAACTTCTTTCATTAGTTCAGCCTCTGGCGCACCAAAAGGCAATGTAAGTGGCGGATCCAGGATTTGAGGGGGTCGTGGACTTTGTCAACAGGGGGGGGGAATCATTGAATGTGTTGATGGTTGAAGTAAAAGTCATTTATAGCGTGTTATGGCCATATTTCCACTGAATAAATGCTTAAAATTAATCGCGAGCGAAGAAAAAAATAAGGAAAATTAGATTTTTGGCATAAAAAATCATATGTCCGCGGCCGGGTGCGCCCCCCCCCCTGGATCCGCTAGTGAATGTCACAGCGTTTGTACAGCGTTCCGAAAACCTGTCACCGCAGTGTGGGGTCGCCGCGAAGTACACCTAAATATACCAAATTTGATAGTAATAGCGTGTACATTAACGCCCTCACAGCGTCCCTACAGCGCTTACACGACGCTTCCACGGCGTCATTATAGCGTCTATGAAGCTGATAGGGCGCTCACACAGCGCACATACATCGTTCTCACGGCGATCATAGCGTTTAAGATTTTTTTTACTTTTTCATATTTTGAGCAACCATATTTTGCTAACATAGTGATCTATTTTTACTGTTTAAAACCATTTGTATTTAACAGTTGTTAAAATGTTTAAAGTCACGCAGGACTTGCAACATGTTCAGTAACACACAAATACTAAGGAGTGTATATCGAATAGCTTTTATAACGATGTGTTTAAGTTTAGGTTTATTTTTGTTTAACAAAATTTACTTATAACATATAATAAAAGGCAAACTTGGCCGAGTTTTAAGTGTTGGGCTGTCAGTTTAATAAAACTTATATCACGGTTTCATTTGGATTCATTAAAATAATTATGTTTGAATACATTTTATGATTACTTATAGTATTATCAAAATGCATTACAAACGCCAAGTCCAAATACAAGTTTTACAAGGCGTCTTTACAGCGTGCAGGCGGCGCGCCCACAACGCGCCCATGGCGCTCTAGAAGATCCCATATGTTGACACAAAGTTTACACAGCGTTGCTGGCGAATGCGCGCACCTCGGCGATCTGCAACCTATTTTAAACGCTGTGGAAACGCTGTGATGTCGCCGCACTAGTTTGACAGGGCTTTTAAAAGACTGTTTGACCATCACATTAAAGAATTTCATTTGTTTAAGTCACTTTTATGTTAGCATGTTAAACTGTTACAATGTTCATGCCATTTAAATGATGTTTGCCTGAAGAAACAAGTTTAAAATAATGAAACAAGTTTATCGCTTATATGGTGGATATGTGTTATTATCGTCAAGTTTTACCAATTTTATTGTTTGCTTAAATCTTCATTTGTCCAGTGTGACGTCACAACGTCAAACTATAAATTACCAAAAAATGACCTCATCAATACCAAACCGGAAATGCCATGTTTTCGGAACTTGATAAATTTCGCAATTCTAGACTTTTACACAATTGCAACCTGAAAATCATAACCAAATGCGGCCTTAAGAATTATATATCCTTCAGATGAGGCTGTCTTTGGCTCTGTCGTGTTTTGTGTTTGTTGGCATCGCTCACGCTAACCATGGCCAATGGCAATACCACAGTAAAGGTCCCGCAACGAACGTGCGTCCGCCTTATAATCCTAAAACAGATTACGAATCACGTAAGTCAAACTGGTTATATTCATTCCTGTTGTGTGTGTGTTTTTCATTGCACCATTGACTTTGAACGTATTTTAAAACTGTGCCAAAAATTAGCTTGTGTTCTAGAAATACGTGTAGCTTAGTGAATCTGCAGTGACCGTACATTTTAGAGTAATTACTTCTTTTTTACTTATGTTTTAAGTTTTAATTTTGATTACATGTTCCTCGGGTGTATTTTTACTTTTTGAGCAAACACAGATACGTTACTACATTTATATTTTAAAACAGAATGATTTAGGAAAATAAAGCCTCTGACCAGAGGACAAGAACTTTACATATTACATCATTTTGTATAGTTTGTCTGGTAGTATTTCAAATATTCTCCTAAACTGAGAGTTAATTAATCGCCATGGACACATTTAAGTGTTTAACATATTACATTTTGCTTGTAGCTTCAAGCCAAATTCTATTTTAAGGGGCTTTATTTATGAAAGGCGATATTCGATGTAATATTACGTTTTTCTTATTTCACAATTTTCACCTGTCAGTTGTATTTGAAGGTTTACCAATCATAGTAATTATGTGCTTTAATACATGCGTTGTCGGACCCAGCTGTCGATATTTATTTTTAAATGTTGTTACCACACCCTACATGTTGTGCTCTTGTACCATAAAAGCACTAAAGGTCTGCAAGGGCCAGTTCTTCTGCGGGCCCGACGATGCCGACACACCCTGTGTAGACAAGTCAAAGATTTGTGATGGACATAATGACTGCCCCAACAGCATGGACGAACGACATTGTGGTAAGTCTAAGATTTGTGACGGAAGAAATGACTGCTCCAATGGCGTTGAAAAAATGCCCTGTAGTACGTCTTCGATTTTTTGCGGAAATAATGACTGCTGTTTGCGTACTGACGAAATGCACTATTGTAAGTCTAAGATTTGTGGCGGAAATTATGACTGCTCCAACCGCATTCACGAAATGCATTGTGATAATTGTAATAGTGGTGGCAGAAATAGTGACTGCTTCAACAGCATTGACGTAATGCATTGTGGTTAGATCTAAGATTGGTGGTATAAATAATGACTGCTCTGTGCGCATTCACGAAGTGCATTGTAGTTAAGTTTAAAAATTTATACGTATATATTGTGGATGTATTATGTTTATATTGATATAATCGGATGATTGGAATTATCTTGAGCAGGGCCAATTTGTAAGACTATGGGGAAGGTGGAATGTGATGACGGACGGACGTGCGCAACGGTGTGTGATGGAAACCCCGAGTGTCCCGGGGCGGAGGATGAATCCAGGTGTAACGGTAGGTGTGCGTCATTTACCTTCTATCTTGCTAGTCCGATGTGGTCGTTGTTTTTTTAGTTTGCGCATTTGATAATAGTCATTTCGCGTTCGAACTAACCGATCAAAACATTGAGGAAGTGGTCGACAACGCAAACAATTCACTAATATGTTTTCACACAAAAACCGAGTAAAACCAAAACTAATCAAACGTCAAGTTAATACATATACACGCATGTTTCTATAAGTACAAACCTTGTTAACATGTTTTGACAGAAACGTTGTGCGCATGCCCACTGGGCAAGTTCCGGTGTAACGACGGGGAGACGTGTTATCCGGCGTCGGAAATCTGTGATGGTGACAAGGACTGTGAGGCAGGCGAAGACGAACTGGGATGCAGTAAGTCTTAGTATACGTTAACTTACATGTATTTTCACTTACTGAACCTATCGACAGCCCGTCATCTAAAGCCTACGGAAGTTGCGTATCGGCTGAATACATTTGTATTATATAAAAGACTAATGCTGTCTTAAATATTATTGACCATTTATAGGACAGTATGATATTGGAATGCTTTTTGTATAAGCTGGAATGACAAGTGAAAACATTAAAATGGTCCGACCAAATGAGTTCGTCGAGACGCCATTTGGGTCAGGCAGTCGATAGGTCAATTGTGTGTACTGTTTTACCTCACAACTTTCTCAACACTGATATCACGTTGACGGTCTGAGAACCGAGAACTACGTACTTGAAGCAAAGGTATGGAACTGATGGCGGGGGATATTAGTGTGCTACTCAAATGATAGATGGCGTCGTGTACTTGTGTGGCGGCTGTAAAATGTCACCCCGTTCTACATCATTGTGTAGTTATTCTTCTGGCCCTGGATTATATGTTCCGCTCGTTCGTTAGAGGCCGTCCGTTGTGTGGCATCCTTTATTACCTTTGCTTAACAGCTTCACTAAAACTAATTGTACCATAGTCCGCACCTTTCAATGCGATTTCAAATACATTATAATAAATTATACCATTCATTTACGACAAGTAAACAACTTAACTGCCATGTTATTACAGGCGCGGCATGCCAATGCGGGAAGGGATTCTATCTTTGCGATGGCAGCTCCAGGTGTATCCCCGGCTACAAAGTCTGTGACGGCATGACCGACTGTCCTAAAAATGACGACGAGATCGACTGTCGTAAGTTTTGTGTACAATCTTGAATAAAATATTTTAATCAATATAAAATATCAATAAATTTAAAAATTAAAAAAGTTTTTTATGAATGTCGGTTTCGTCGTGTTGCTCTGCGTGTTTGGTGTTGTTGTTTTTGTACGGGCCATTTGGTTGTGGTACCCTTAAACGTGACCTGCAACAGTTTGTCTTTGATCTTCCCTTCCATTTAGATTATATTATTTTGTGTATGGTCGAATGCGAAGCAAGTTATTCAAACTTATAAAATTCACTCTCGGTGGTCTTTTTCATAACGCGGTCAGGGATTGAACCTACGGGTTGAACGCTCTACCGCTGAGGTTTAGTTGCAGTAAGTTTCACGACATACATAATTATTAAGTGTCTGTATAATCACTGCTTTCGGAGGAATTCCCTTTTTACCCTAAGTTATGATAAATCAATTGAATTCATTGCCAGACGAATATGTGACAGACTATACGGCTTTACCAAAAAGATGGGGTTTGTAGCAGTTAACCAGTTCTCATTTAACAATAAGCCATTTGGTAATCTGAGTTGCAGTCATTTCGCTAAGTCCATTGCTTCAATAAGACTTCACAACTGAAACATGTTAGGAAGTAGTTAGTCGCTTTCAGAATACAAAAGTTAGTATTTGGTGAACCAGGGACACAGGTTGAGTTTACTAACCGGCGTAATAACCTAGTAATAGTTGTTAACACTTTACAGCATTAAAACAAAACAACAACAGCAACAACACCAAGAACAAGTGCCTTTATTTTGTCATGGTCGTGCAAACACCAGACACCAATTGATTGAACAATACGCATGTGTGACATTAGAGGTATAGCAAGTATCCAATTGGAAGAGTACTTGCTTGTTTTAAGTACAACAATGTAATAAAAAGATTATACTCTTGCAAGTTTGTTACATTTGACAAGTTTTAACAAACCTATGTCGACCTTAGAACTGTGTCTTAACATCTCAGTGTTAGTACATTGTCCGCCTTGATAATAACATGATACTTGTTGTAAAAGGCATTAAAGGGATTAGAGCTCATACTTGGATAAGATTTCTTGGATTAGAAAGTACCTGTGTAGACAAGTCAAATTATTATCTAAAACTATAGTTTATATATGAGTCACTGTCAAGAAATGTCACGATGATTCTCTTAAAAATATTATGGCAACTTACGTTAAACATGTAAAATCCATAAAAGCTATGGAAAACCTATTTTCTGTCCAATGGACAAGAAAAGGATTTCCCCTCCATTTGAATGGCGTATTAGAAAAGGTCTAAGTTTGTGTACAATTTTCTTCAAAACTAGCAAATGTTACCCATGCTTTATCATTCTCTATTGGGATTTTGGGAAACTTCAGTTTCTTTTCATTTGTATGCCCAAACTGAGCTCTGAAGGCGTTAAAACAAAGTTACAAACCTGTGTTTCAGCTTTCCAGTGTCAGTGCAAGGTGGGCCAGTACCTCTGCCAGTCCGGGACAAAGTGCGTAGATCTCATCAATCTCTGTGATGGGGTCCCGCATTGTCCCGATAATGATGACGAAAATTTAGAGGTCTGCTCCCATCAAGGTATGCGCCCTCGCTAGGACGCACCTTTGAGTTTAGGGACGGACGTGCAGTTTTGCATTTAGAATATGTTTTGGCTATTCTGCTTTCTTTCCAATTATGTAAGGTCTTATACTTTTAAGTAAACACAAATATTGACACACGAAGATATACGAGTCAATTCAGTATTATGATGATTCAATAAATGTGTCTGACATTTTTGTATGTGTTATTCAACCCCATGGAAAAGGATTTGCTTTAAATGCGCCTGCATGTTAGTACTGCAATATTTGTGTTTATGAATATCGTCTTCATGTCTGTCTTGAACAGGTCTGCAACTGCTGTCAAGGCGTAAAGATTTTGTTATATTTAATTGTTTTGTCGTACTATCTGATATTTTAATATACAAATGTAGTTGACGGCATAATGCATGTTTGGTACATTTATCGCACACATCTCTGACGATATACCCTTGCAAGCATTGTTGTAATTGCACATTAGTTGACCATTACCTGAAAGAACAAACTTTGGTAATTTGTTATACATTGTTGAAGACATAATACATGTCTGGGTAAATCCACAACAGTGGTAGCTTGGTGGTTTTGTTATATTTAAACTTTTTGAGAGAGATCTAAACCATTTTATTTATTATTATCAGTTTTTTTTAATTTGTACATGAACAACAATGTATAGTTATTTTGGAAAATGTCCATTTTTTAGATTTTTGCACAATTAATATACATTTTGTACCCTTTGTTGCGTTTTTATTGTGCTCAAATGCCATGCAATAACGCAAAATGCAACGTGTTTTAAAATCAACTTATCCAGCTTGTTCAGAAGAGAATCCACTCGTGAATGGGGCAACGCCTATTCCAGACTCGTACATGACCGCGTCAAGCGAGATCAGCCCGGCCTCTGCACCGTATCGCGCTCGTCTGCATAATCAACCCGGGCCTGGATATAACGGTGCTTGGTGTAACACGGTAGCCGATGCTGCAACAACTGCATCGTACATTCAGGTAATTTTGTTCAGTAATCATCTCCTTGGTCCCACTGAGGGCCAAGCGAATCAGTTATCAGTAGTTATTTAATGACTGAGAATAACATGAACTTGACTTATGTCAAACGCAACTGCTTATTATTAAAGTCACTGCATGCCAAAATGTGATTGGAATGTATTAGTGAGAACTCCTTTAGTTTTTATATAGAGACACCTCGAGTGGAGCTACATGTACATTTGACCAAATGCATTTTTTGAACGACGTTGGTGGAAGACATATAAATGATTCTAGGTCTTAAGGATAGAAAATTGTTAAAAGGTTATCCATGTCAAGTTTTGCTGACAAAGCACTTTAAGTAAGTAAACATAAATTATTAATTAATTATATAATGTTGCGACCACTCAGGAGGGGCCATTATTTTACCACAGAGACAAACTGTAAATCATCTTGATCCAGAATGCTTAAAAGATGCATTTAAATACTCATTTACTGGCGCCGTGACCTACTTATGTTATCAACCGGAACCATTTAAGCAATTAAGGTAGAGGAGCGCCCTAACGTATGCCTCAAAATCATATTCATATCTTTAGAGGAAAAGCAGAACTTCTCAGGTAAGCTCAAAATAAATGTTCTTGCTATTAAGTACAATTTAACAACACTTGTTCAGGTTCGTTTTGGGGAAACATCTACGGTTGCTAGTGTGGCAATACAAGGCAACCCAAGTTTTGTGTACTGGACAACGACATACCGCCTGGAATTCAGCAGTGATTGTGTTACATTCCAACCGCTGCTAAACACCGCCGGACAAAACCAAGTATGCAATAATGCATTGTGTTTTGGATTTGATTTTAAAGTTCGTTATTAGACAACAATACACGAACCACACAGATATTAATCCACCTAACCTACATTCTGTGGTTGGCTTACCAGTACCACCCGGTTGTATTACATAGTAGTATTTCATGAAATATATCCTACACAACTAATGCCAATGCCAATATCAATGTACAACAATGTACATGTAAAAATAAGTTCCCTAAAAGTTCAGTGAGTGATTCTTTGTGTGTTTCTACAAACAATACTGGTGGTGTCTTCGTGTACCCATAATCAGATCGTGGACACCAAACTATAAATTCTGCTATTTCCAAAAATACATTTACATAATTATGTATTGCAGTTTCAATTTAAACTTGTTTCACAATAAGCAATTTACATTTACATTAGGTGTTTCCGGGAAACACGGACCAGACCTCTGTCGTCATCAACCCCCTTCCAACACCGATCACCGCCCTCTGTATGCGCCTTTTTCCACTGAGCTGGTACCACCCCAGCGGTGACGCGAATGTAGCGTGTCTACGTTTAGAAGTGTTCGGCTGTGTCTCTGTGTAAATTGTATACAGCTTGTGGTTCATGCAAGAGTTTACCGGGTAGTGACTTAAAAATGGAGACTCGCACACGCATGTTCATATTCTTTTTTAAATAGATCATAGTCATATATACCGTTGATTTCTTTACAGAATTTGTATTGTATCTTAATATGTTTAACTAGTAATATAAATGTTAAATGGAAATACTTTGTATAAAAGTAACTGTCAGAGGACAGATCGTATAAATTATTTCATTAATAAAGCTTGTCTCGCACAGAACGCTTTTATGAGAACTCTGGACGTTAGCGTAAGCCTTGTGTAAAATTGTATAATCAAACGGTTTGTGTTATGGACATTGTTTTTGTTGGCCATTACTGTAAGACCATAGCCAGAGGTTTAATAATTTCATTATTTGTACCGGTATTGTTGAATGTTTCGGACATTAGCCTATTATTTACGTCTTAAATTACTGATACATTGTACATACAATAATCACATTTTTCTTATGCTTACACGACTTACGCGTATGTCCAAAACATTGTTGCCTTATGAAAAATAATATGAAACGTCAATTATTGTCACATTTTACTGTCGCACTTTTATTCTTGTATGCACTTTTCACAATATCGACACTGTGTGTATGTACAAGATTCAATCTCGTTTAAACAACTATATGTCCAGTCTATTCATGCAAAAAGCATTAATGGTCAAAGTTGTAACATGCTTAGTTTCTTCAAGAACTAGTTTCACAAGAACAAAAGAAGCGTTTGTATTTTACAAGATTTATTGCCAATATTTAATGCTAAATTAACTCTGTAGATTAATGAATTCAAGTATTGTTTGGAAGGCAGTAAAGACTTATTGCACCACTTATTGCACTACTGTTTGTTTTGTGTGTTTCTTGTTTTGGAAATTCATAATAAATCATCATTTCACGAGAAACAAAACGTCTTCCTTTGTGCTTCTAATTCGTGAATTTCGGAATAGTTTATGTCGAGCTTTAGAGACTAATTTGTTGTTGTGTGATTGTTTTATTTGTGTAGGTATGACTGTTATCCTACAAAACACCTGAATGTATGTATATTACCTTACAATAAGAGCATTGCTATGATACATCATTTATTGTTGACAATGTAAAAACGTTTGCCTTAAACGGACATCGTCCGAGCATGCCAACTCAATAATCATCTAGAAGTCACAAAAGTTATTGTACCGTTTACAAAGCCTAATGCCGATAAAATGTGTATTAAGATCTGCTTGCCGATAATAGACCATGTTTTATTGATATATTCACAAAACAGTTGATAAAAAGATCGAGCACCCTTCCTTTAAGCATTTTAATGGGCATGTCCAATGTTCAAAATGTACGTTACGTCGGAATATGTAAAAGTATCAATGTAAA
>Ga0224511_10003540_pt1 | contig 11326 bp, 4 predicted proteins | sample SF_May12_sed_USG_2_FD_169988 | JGI IMG/M metagenome (GOLD analysis project Ga0224511, IMG submission 169988) | Sediment microbial communities from San Francisco Bay, California, United States - SF_May12_sed_USGS_8_1 | ecosystem: Environmental > Aquatic > Marine > Sediment | place: USA...
GTCTCATACTAGGATCATTGGAAGGGGAAAATTTACTCCATTTCGTTATAATATTTACACGAATGACCGCACAAAGTTGCACATGGAATAGAGGTAGGGTTGCAGTGAAAGGTTTGAGTATTGAATTGACTTCCTTTTCAAATTACGACCAAAAAATGGTTACCGTTTCTGGAAACACAGGTTCTGCACCATTGATGGACTCTAAAGTAATCCGGGATCGCTTGCCCAATGGATCCATTTGGAGTGAAAAGGGATATTCCAATACGAGCTCTGATGCCAAATCAGACACAGCCTGTACCCAGTGTTAGGCGGACCGGACGCCCGAGGGAGTGAAAAGACATCTTTAATGGTACTATCCATATAACAGAATCTTATCCTAACGGAGACAAGGTGAACAATTATTAAAAGTAAATGGACATGATATGAACCTCTCCAAACTAAAAGTGGATTGAGAGTGCATCTGCACCTATAGTGTCTGCGAAAAGGGTTTCGTTCAAATAATAACACAACGCTCCATTATGTCACTGGTTTGGTTCGATCAGTGACATACAGTTCTTTTGTGTCACTGGTTCAAATATGATGTAGCGTACTTACAAGTTGTTGGATCGTTTCTTCGATCAGCTTCTGGAAAGCGATGCTTTTATTCGCTAGCCATAGATGTTTGATGAGCTTGGCGATGCACTCTGTGTCTGTCTCTGACTCAAACTGAAAACCTCGTTTCATCTGTAACCAAGCAAGGATGGTATGAGATGCAGAGCTTAGGTATGCGAACAACAATTCAATAAAATCTTCCAGGGTCGAAAACCTTTCATTGAATTTTCTTTTAAATAAACACCTGGAAATAAAACAAACCCTCAATTCAAAGAAAATAAAACAAACCCTCAATTCAAAGAAAACAACACGGTTGAAATATGTCTAACTTTTGTTTCAACTCAAAAGAACTTCCACAAATAGCTTTAACTTCATATCGTTACCAAACATGACAGACCCATTTTTACTAGAGAGGTTTCGCATTGAGGAATCACACCTACATAATGCTTGAATGAAGCGGGAACAGACAATATGTCGAAAACTTGGAATCCATGTGCTCCAATGTGAATGCTTAAATTCATGATATATGATATATAACGGAATCATTGCCAATATCACCGCAGCGTTCCGTCAGGTATGTGATTCAAAGCAAAGTGCGAAGTCACAACAATTTCATTATTTGATGGAAAATGATGACAATCAGACCTTCGTCTGTTCGAGACACATTATAATGCAACTTATGGCAATCCTAAGGTATGCGTTTAGCAACTGGTGAATACCGGGCATCTTTCAGATGTCACAATCATACATCCTGTTAGCTTGGGCCAGGTGGCAAACTTATCAAAGGTGTTCCCATTCAAGTCGGTTTACCCAGGGAACAATATATGATGAGTGATGCACGGCACAAAACAATCAGGGGATGTGTTCCAAAAAATGAGTCCTGTCCGGTCCATCTTGTCTAGGAAAAGGAGGTATGCGGTGTCAATCTAGACCAGTGTGTGAGTGTAGCGAATCTATTGCACCACTGTTTGCATGGGAGTTAATCAAAACAACATGGCCTTTATATACATATATGTGGAGGGATACCTACCAAAAAGGTTTTAATGTCTTTGTAGTTTGTGATGATACCATTGTGCACAACAACGAACTCTACAAATTAAAGGTTTGACAAGTTACGGCTTCTCATTGTAGAGCCCAAATACTCATACATCACCCCGGTTCCACACATCGAATCTGGTTCAGAAATCACAATTAATTCTATCACAAGATGTTGAGTTCAGAGAGCTTTCCTCCCTCACTCTATGGCCGAACCTTCAGACATTCAAAAGTTTGAGCCCCAGTATATACTAAATGGCGAGAAGAGTTTTAAACGATAGCATGAAGAATGCCAGTTACTTTTATTCACACTATGCCTACCAGTTCATCATATCCTTTGTAACAATTTGGATAATAATGATTGATTGGATGTCTGCTACTATGCAGCAACAAATTGAGTGTTTTGTGTAGATTGACCAGATGCCAGCAAACTGTTGGGGAATTTTCATAGCATGGCCTACTTATTTCCGTATGGAGTTTGCACACGTCAGTGATGGAACAGCTAATCTGATAGTGAGCTATATCAGTCCCTACACTGTTGTCTGCATAGCAATTTAGGTCACTTTCTGTGTTTCTAAGAGAAAAAGCTCCTGGCTTGGTTTGTTAAAGACTCGCGTTTACATAGATGGCATCACTAAGCCAATGGCTTGGTTTCAGGATGGCCAGCGGTTTCCCCCATAGAATTGGCACTCTGTGGGTCTTTATTTAATGTATCTGAAAGGAAACGATTTCCTAACATACCATTTGCATTGTCCGACCTCTGTGGATGAGAGTTAGTGGCATTGGGAACTCCGTGAGTCGCCCAACGGGTATGAGCGATACCAACGTGACAGTTAAGAGGCGTGTCCAGATCAAGATTAACAGTGTCTGCATATAGAATAAAGAACGTTCATTTACAATGCGCCAAAGAAGACAGTATATGCGCTACTTCTTCAACAGCAAAATTAAGGTTAACTTAATGTAACCTGCGTGTAACATGATAAAATCAGTAAAGGAGTGTGTGATGTTTGCTCAGAGATAAAATATGTGGTGAAGCGTGTTTATGATGAGTTGGAGTGTTAGTTATGCCGACTGGGTCATGCAAGTAGTCCTTAACGCACAGTTAACAAATAAAGGGTACTGTCTGCTGATGAACCCAATGATATCCGTGATAGATATACTTGACTGCTTTAGATCTTTTCGGTCTAGTTACCGGCAAAGTACGCCCGTCCCTCAACAGTAGAGATATCTGGGTCTATTATTGCCTACTGATATGTCAGGACACCGCATTGGAGACTGCGAGATGATTTATGATGATCTGTAGCAATGCCGTCATGAGACAGACATTCCAATTTAGCAAATGAATTTGCGTAATCCAACAAACAAGACCCCTGCCAACCATGAAACCTGTGTCGATATGCTTTCGCTTATGGAAATCCTTGAAGGAATGTTTTCTTCGCGTCCAACTTTGGGCTACAGTCACTCACCAGAGATAGCTTCCTGAAGTTTAGCTACTTTTCCTTGGCTTTTGATAATCTCTATGCAGTCTTGTTTGAGACCCATTCCACCATCGAATGCCAAACCTACGGAAAGCAAAAACCAATAATTACAACCCGAGATAGCCCGAGACAACATAGCCTGGATCATCACACATTCCATTCTCGACCTGAATCTCATTATTGTGAGGCTACAAAGTTTGCATTGCATAAGGTACTGGGTTTCTATAACAAGTTTGTGGTACAATGTTGTGAACTGCCAGTTCAATAGGCGGGCATATCACATGCAGTAGTTCTCAATACATGGGGTTTATAGAGGTCTGTCCAGTATATGAGAAGACTCAAATATTACCTGCGGAATCATAGCCTCTGTACTCCAACCTCTGCAGACCTTTGATGAGAATCTCCAGTACCTCCGACCTCTTGGCGGGCACCAAATAATTCAGATAAGCAAATATACCTAGAAAACCAATGAGACGTTATGACTAAGGAGTACTGGGTTGGTACTTGGTATCACACCGCACAGTTAAAAGATCAACATGTGAAAAGAAAGCATACATTTCTAACTTTGGATCTCGAAAACAGAAAGTAGGTTCGGCATACAGGTTTACAGTTACACGGAGTTGTGATGTACTGTATAGAAAAAGTGTCCTGGTAAATCACAGGTCACTATTCTACTATCTCCCTAATGTGGAATCCAATATAAAAACTATTTTTAGTATCACTAAATCTAGTAAGTAACTAATATTGTATTCCCTCCAAACCACTAGCCTCTAGTCGAGGTCGAAAGTAAACTTGCCACCCAGTAAAACTGAATACATGTGCGACACTAAGTGACTAACGTAACGGCAACATTCAATATTAGTACTTCTAGTTCTACTTCTAGTTCGTGTAAATGTTCACCTAGTTACGCACAGTTACATTTGTAATTCAATTATTGCAAGATCACTGTCTATGCTGTCCATACTATAGTGTGTGGTATCAAGCTGTCAAATACCTAGTGAAACTGAAATACGCCATACATGATACTGATAGTTGATACATGATGATGATGATGATGTCTGATCAATGATGATGATACGCCATACGATACGTCCAATCGAGGAATCGTGGATCTCACTGGAACTGTTATTTCCAATTATCAATAACAAAACGTTGCATACTTACCGCACATAGTCTTGAGATCCTTTGCAAAGTCGACGAGAGATTTTTGACACACGTCCTAATTGTACACCAGACTGACACTTAATGACTCCAGGGGATGCACTGTCGGTGAAGTTTTCGGTCGTGAAATTTGTTGACACATCCGCTTCTAACGAGGTCATGAGCACTTAATCGCCTTTTTGAGCCACCGATTGGATATTAACGGCAGGCGCTTCGCCTTTTCATTTTGTGGCACTGTACCACTATATCTTGCTTTCCGGGTAGTTTTTTATTCAAGGATAATCTTTGTTTCAAATTATTGTTCGCCACTTGACTTTACAAAATTTACAATGAGCAAAAGAAAAGCACCTGCTTCTAACGACGCTTCTGGAAATCTCAACGCTGACTTTTGCGATTTCCTCATTGGTAAGTTTCTTCACGGTTTTGACTGAGCACGCACACCGACTCAACACAACAGTCAACAGTTACACTTACACACACTGACACTACTGACTGCACTACAGTCTACACACTAACACAGTGACTCACTGAGTGACTGACTCAGTGACTGAGTCAGTTAGTGAGTTACAGTTAACTCGTCCATTACGATTATTATATCCAATCATCTATGAAGTTAAGTAGTAAATGTAATGAACCATACTACCACTAGTACTAGTACTACTAGTAGTAGTAGTACAGTCCATACCTTAAACTTCATGTGACTGTGAGTATGTCTCTAGTCTAGATTACACTCATGAACTTAAGAGTTAAGTACTAACTAACTTAATTTTAAATTTGTGAGGCTAACTTAGTAACTAGGTAGTGGTAAACCATAAAGTAAACTAAATCAGTAATCAGTAAACTAAATGAGTAATGTAAATGATAACCATTTCACAGTTCATTTTGACTGCGAGTGTGACGCGGACCGTGCTGGTGGTATCTCGAGCAGCTATTATACTAGCCATTACTATGATTGAGTGTGACTGTGAGCGTTCTCTTCCCAGTTCTAGGCTGTTATTTTTCATTTATTTCTTTGATAATTTTTATAATTTTTAGTTTTGCCTATTCTCATCTGAATGATTGAGTTGCCGGAGTCAGTTATTAGGTTGAGTAGGATCCCCATCCCATGTTATGGATCAATCATTCTCGCCTTGGTGAGTTAGTCGTGGTCTCAGTCGCCGCATTTGATACTATTTCCATCGTAACTAAAGCCAATCTATCTGTCTCTATGGTGACTGGTGAGTTTCACCGACAGTGACTCAATCCATGTGGGTTATGATGTATATGTATCATTTGCTAGTTCAGTACAATAGGTAAAAAGTTAAAGCATTACATCTAGAGCGTAGAGTTGAAGCGTTTTTCTGGTCACAGTATACCTTCTGTCTTACAGAGCTGTCAAACTTTGAGAGGAATGTGAATCGGCAAGTACACAAGGCTAATGCATACAGAAAGGCTGCCGGTGTTCTCGCTAAACATCCTACGAGAATCAAATCTGGAGATGAAGCTAAAAAACTGGTAATACATCCACCAAAAACACACCTGAAACATCTCTTCCCAACTACTTGAAATATCTACGACCTAAGTTGTTTGAAAGGTCAATTGAAAACGGCTACTGCGGTGCTGGCAACAGTCCATATGGATAATGTATATATGTTGTGTTGAAGGAAGGTATTGGTAAGCAGATTGGGCTGAAGATTGATGAGTTTTTGCAAACTGGAAAGCTTCGTAAGCTTGATAAGGTATGTGAAACTAGACCCAACAGTTTTTAACTTGAACATGAATAAACTGTAGAGGTGTAGATGTAGGTGTAGCGGTGTAGATGCTCCGCATATTCCAATATTTGGCTAGACCGTGTGGTTTCAGCAGCGTCTGTTGTGTCTTGGTAGAGATTATCAATTTGGTTTTAATGAGGCGGACTGGTTGTTAATTATTGTTGAAAAAAATGATATCTAGTTTCAATGTTCAAGAGCATCAAGATTCTGTGGTGTCATAATCGTCTCTGTTTGTTGGTGATTCTGACATTTGTCGTGGTATGTCCAATGTTAAAGTAGTTGTTGAATAAATAGTCCCTCTCTTAGTTATGGGTAAGCTTTTGCATCTGCCTTGCAGATTCGTGCTGATGACACCAGTACAGCTATAAATGAGCTCATCAAAGTCAATGGCATCGGGCCAGCTGCTGCCAGGAAATTTGTTGATGAAGGCATCAAAACAATTGATGGTAGGTACAACAAAGGGTATATTCGAAGACAGGGTTCGATAGAATTGTAACTAATGTAACCCCGAACTTAACTTGATATTTCGTTGTCTATGTCTAGAACAGACATGGTATTTGCGTGCACAGAGTTATTCTCAATAGAGTTAGTGGGGGATAACTCTATGCTTGTACATTTTGATTTCTATACTTGTAAACATAAGATATGTGGGACTTTGTAAATGGTCTACTTTATTTTGTATTCTTTCTCCCCGATTTTTAAAGTGGTATCTTTCTGACCTGCGAGTATGTGATCTATACAATTTGTTTCATTTTGTGAGTAAGGCTCTACCTTAACAACGTAGTTTACATACTGAACCATAAGACTATGCTATCCCAGTGGGTAGATTTACTCCGTACCTCGAGCCTTTATTTACAGTTTCAAGTGAAACAGTTTATAATCTCAATAAACCCTTCCAACTAGGGGCTTGAAACTGAACCAGAAGTGAACAAGTTGCTTGTCTTTTGTATAGGTAGGTTTACCCAAATTTATTTTAATTTTAGATCTGCGTAAGAACACAGATAAGCTGACACATTCTCAACAGGTGGGAGTCAAGTATTTCGAGGACTTTGAAAAGAGAATACCCCGGGATGAGATGCTGGAACTTCAGGTAAGCCAAATTCAACCAGACTAGTATCGATCTTGGTACCTTCCCTTCTATCCCAGAATCAGATAATTGTTTCAGCGTTTTTCTTTGGTTTTCCTACAGAAGAATCTTTTTGAGGTGAAATTCTAGTTCATTCGGACCGATTAAAACAAAGACATGTTTGTGGTTTAATAAGCTAATTGACAGCCGCAATTTGGTGGCATAAATAAGGGATGCCCACCCATAGAGTTACCTTCTCTATGGAGCATGCGGGTGCAAGCAGAAAGTCTCCGTATGAGGCACCCTGGGAAACGCGGAGCCTAATTAGGCCAATTCTTGCACCACTTCTGACAGCTGTTTTCTCCTGGGGATACGAAGAACTGGTATAGCATCAAGTTAGCCAAGTCATTCTCGCCTTGCTCTTATTTTGTGGTTCCTGTTGTGTGATAAGATCTCTTTTTTTTAAATGACTGTGTTGTAGTCCTCAATGCTTAGTCTGTCTATTGTTCTGTATTCTAAAATTATGAAATAACGGTCTCCTCCCAGAAGGCAAAGCCCTTTACGAGAGCTAACCATAATTATATGTATATGTTGGCGTATTTTAGGAGCTGTGTTTTGCCAGTATAAAGGCAGTGGATGAGGCGTACACAGCCACTGTGTGCGGCAGTTTCAGACGAGGAGCCCCAAACAGTGGTGATATTGACGTGCTGCTCACCCATCCTAACTTCACCTCGGAGACCAAGAAAAAGGTGAGTTGGGCAGAAAGTCTATCATATTCTATTTATCAGAATAATGTTACCCACTCAAAAAACTTAGCCTGTCCTTAATGTGACGCGATGAGCTAACAAACGGTCTGTCGATCCTTTGCGTTTAGGGTCTGTGAAATTATTCTCATCCGTTGGAAATTTGTAGACGGACCTGTTGAAGAAAGTCATAACGAAATTGGAGGAGGATAAATTTATCACTGACACATTGTCTCATGGCGATTCCAAATACATGGTAAGTTCAACTTCTGGATCTGGGTCGCTTGTTATAGTCTGTGTTACTAAGTTTCTCAATGATCCGAGGGTGAGACTTGCAGTTGTTATTCAGACTTTTGCGAGTTTCAATTAAACTCGAATTCGGAAAGGTCATCATCGGATGGCAATGATCCTACTCGAAAATGCACAGGTCTCCAAAGTCACCATCGCCCGGAAAATAATCATACACGTTTTGTTCCTCATACCATGTCACCTGAAGCCTTTTGCTGCTGTTCATTCGGATAATATTTTGTGGTTTGTTTCAGGGAGTGTGCAAGAAACCAGGAGATGATGAAGCTCACAGAAGATTGGATATAAGGTAAGCTCAGATAAAACCCTACATGTGTACCATGTCACAGCATCAACTGCAGTTATGTTGAGGATAGTAGGATAGTTGACTGGTATAGTGCTAGCCTCGCTACCGCGATATTCGGGATTCGAATTCTGCCCTCGGCGAGCTCCCATTGTGAGTATGGGCTCCTTATTTTAGTCCTAGGTCAAAACAAAAGCCTCCCTATAAGGTGTGACGTTGATACTGACTCTCTTGTGGTGCTTAGTGATGCAATCCATGTAAAACCAGATTTATCTTGTTTTACGCTTGGGGCAACTTCACTCTATCCGTCATGGTATGCAGTATTGTCTCAGAGTCTACTGACCGATGCATATGACTGGTCAGTTGATACTGATAGTAATGACTTTCTGTTGCAGATTGATTCCCCATGATCAATATTACTGCGCCCTGCTGTACTTTACTGGCAGTGATGCCTTCAACAGGGACATGAGAAACCACGCACTGGATAAGAAGTTCACACTGAATGAATATCGAATCTGTCCACTTGGCTCTGAAGGTAGGTGGCTTGGTTTCTCTACATACTGGAATATAGGAATGTTGTGGCAAGCTAACGGTCATTGGCCATTGACATGTCGCTAAGTCAATTCTTGGTGAACGCGTCATGCTGAGAGAATACTTGTGCTAGAGTCTTCTGCTCTCTAAGATGTCACAGCGAACAAAACCCTCTGCAAATTCAGCGGGAACTGGAAAAAACACTTGCCACAACGTTTGTCGAGACAGACCAATGCATCAGTCTCTGAAGGAGTTTTGTTCAGAGACAAACCCAGATTTCCCAGTGCACATTATTTGGTCGCTAGACTTAACCTAGTCTTAGAACCTGATTTCTATTCTGACAATCAAGTGCAATTTTGCGCATTTGAAACTATCTACACAGTTTGTGTCAAACTGTAACTTGTCTTAACTCTGAAATCCTATTCTGGTCAGGGATGTATGTCTGCGCGCTGACTTTATTGGTATTGGTGTTTTGTAGGTGACCCTGGTGAGTCACTGCCTGTGACCTGTGAGGAAGATATATTTGACTATATTGATTACCCATATAAAGACCCAAGTCAAAGGAACCTCTAATGCAGAGTCAGACCACGTCTGAGTCAATAGTCGGGAAAATGTAAAACAGGGGTGGCTTTTTTACCGCTGGTAGTCAAACAAATGAATTCCTGCAGTTCAAATGTGACATAATCTGCTTGCCAATAATTTAGATTTGTGTTTTTTAGTATCAGATCACGTGGACCGCTACCACATGCCAAACTCAGTGGTACTAACCCGGAGATAGGCACTCGATATGTAATTTTTTCGGCGCGCTGGCCGAATGGCTGCTATAGAGCCATTTAGAGGCTTTGGGATTACAGACAAAAAACCCATGACACGTTTAGGCAAGGATCTCCATGACTGTTCGTTAGAGGCCCAGTTGCAATGGCCTTTGCAAGTAGTCTGCTGAGTGAAAAGTTCTTCACGAGTGCCTATCTCCGGGTTAGTACCACTGAGTTTGGCATGTGGTAGTGGACTACACAATCTGATACTAAAAGAGCCACGATTCTACAACATTGGCAAGCAGATTAGGTCAAGTTTGAAGTGCAGGAACTCATTGGTTTGACCACCAGCAGCATAGTGCTATATCCACGCATAAGACATACTTGCATTACCACACACATGAATATAGTATTTTATTGTATTGTATAATAGGTATTGGTTACTCGCTGCGTCATGTGTTATAACAGTGATATAAAGGAAAAATTTGTTCATGTCACTGATGTAAATTAGTTGTTGTAAATATGGTGGTGGCATTTTAGCATGTCGAGAGGTTCTGGGTAGCTTTTAGTCGTGTTTCCTTCTATCTCATATGTTATAGTATTAATTTCAGCTTTTACCAGTGTTATTTCTATTTGTGTTTTATAATATGTATTATATGAACAAAATCAAAAACGCAAGTAGTAGACGTAAGGAACTAAATAGAAGCTGCTAGATTTCTACTGCTCTCTACCGAGTCTCCATGTTCTACAATATATATTTTTATCTGCTGATCACTTTATTTTCTAGCAGATGCATATTGCTAGCCTAAGGCACAAGGACGTCATTGACCCAAGAGGCCGCGGTAATTCAAATCCCACATCTTTTTTGCCTTGAACGTTTTACTGATGGATCAATAGTAGGAGGTCTATAGATTGAGTTTTTCGTGCCGCAGTTGTCTTCTCAGGGCCACTAAAAGATTGCAGGACAGCTACGTTAGGCGAGTGATTTAGTACCATAAAGTGAGTACTTATTCTATGTTTAGCACTGAAATATGCTGCAGTTTCTATAGTTTCCGTCTGCGCATGCGGGTACAGCACCATCCGCTTCTTTCCCCACTACAATTTTGCTCCTACGTTTTCAGTTTTCTTAATTGGAACACGGTTATTGCAGTGCACGCAGAGCGGTCACTGGATCGTCGTAACCGAAAGGAACCCCCCCCAGAAATGCCTTTCTCAGATACTCTGCTCATTGTTGCGATATCAACATGTACAGCCTTATTGGGTGAAGGTTGGTTTCACTTTCTCAGTTTCTCACTTTCTAGTTTCTGTGACTGTGAGTCTGACTAGTGACTGTGACTCACGTCACACGGTCACTGACTGAACGTGAGACAGTAGAGTGAGCTACTCGGATACCCGGTTCATTGTTGTGATATCAACAAGTACAGCCTTATTTGGTATAGGCTGGTTTCACTTTCTGAGTCTGACTCACTGGGCGTGAGACAGTGACTGAATGAGAGTGAGTTTCACCAGTCCAGTGACTGAGTGAGTGAGTCACCTATTGAATAGGCTATTCCCGCGCACCATCACCATGACTGAGGTGAGTGACACACTCGCGGAGTGACTAACACTGTAATCGTCACTGACAGT
>Ga0224511_10003541_pt1 | contig 11326 bp, 5 predicted proteins | sample SF_May12_sed_USG_2_FD_169988 | JGI IMG/M metagenome (GOLD analysis project Ga0224511, IMG submission 169988) | Sediment microbial communities from San Francisco Bay, California, United States - SF_May12_sed_USGS_8_1 | ecosystem: Environmental > Aquatic > Marine > Sediment | place: USA...
CAAGCACTCCACCCATCGACCTATTCCGTTATACTGCTTGAAGCTGCATATGTTTCGTATCATATCAAATAAAGCCATAAAATACCCAGTAACAGTTTGACCTGTTCAGAATTTGAGGTCCAGCTAAAGATTGAGATGCATGTAGGCTCATGGTTCATTAACTGAAGGTTATGTAATTAGATAGAATTCATAAGTAATAGATAACTCGGTGAAAAATCAGAAATTATATAAAAATGTGTTGGGAATCTATCACAGTAAACGGACATAATCATTGCGGTACGTCCATGGCTAGGGTACACGGATACTAAAAATACAGGATTGTTATAATAGGAATCAATCACAGCAAAATGTCTTTATAAAAAAGCTATACAATGCGTATGAATTATAACAAAAATAGATCTACTAGGGGGAGAAGGTGGTTTAAGTTAGACTTGGCTTCCACAGGTTTGTCGTCGTTGCGATACCAAGCGGACAATCGTGACGGAAGAATCAATGTGAAGGCAACAATCTCTTGCTGTGTTTATATGTGAACATTCGTGGACAAATCCTTAGTCAAAGATCGACTTCATTCAATTTCCGAGGAGCCCGCTAGGATATCCGAGGAGTCTCCACCGGATGTTAGTACGGCTGTTAGCCCGACTCGCGATGATGTTTCTTCAGGCGAGCGTTGAATGAATAATTGAATATCTCGTTTCTATTTACATTCGAGGTCACACGGCTTTCATTTGCCTTCACTGCACGAACGTCCACTTATAAGCCCAGGATCTTCCTAGTTGATACACCCCGGACGGTGGGGTCGGAACTATAACTCATATATTGTAAGGTCTCTAAGTACTTCATAGAGCCTCTTCAGCGGGATTAACCACTTAGGCTTGAGGGTACCCAGCTCAATTAATCAGCCTTCTAATTTCGCAGACTAAACCGTTGATTAACTTTTTCTAGAATAAGGAGGTCACCGTTATTATGATGGTATTCTCGTGAGACTTCCTAAGGTTTGATAATGAGTTCAGGAAATTATGTGTGGCTTAATATGGCTATATGATAAAGGCCTTGTGTGAATGAAACCATTCTTATAGAACAGGTAGGTCAAAGTTCGGTACCAACGTCGTTACCCTCAGCTCGCGTAGATAGAATACCCAGGATCTTCTCAAACTTATTGCCTCGATCCATTCGGTCTGCGGTGGCTCCTCGATGCCCATAGAGCAGCCTCATTTGCAACTCCACCTTGAACAGGTCGCGAAGGTCGGCGCGCGGCACAAAGAAACGCAGGATTGATTTTCCTTTTGAAGCGTACTCTTCGGTTTGACTAGCCATACACCTACAGACAAAAGTTGAAAAGGTGATACCAGATCCTGTGACCTTTTTATGAATCCCCCGCCTCAAAATTATAACTCATAACAAATGTGTGTTTGGAGTTATATTCCCTGGAGTTGGAGCTCTCATAAGATTTTGAAGACGGACTACAAAGCAGACGACTAGTCAGTTTATATGTTGAGAACCCCCCTGACCGGTGGCTGCTACAGTCATTTTTGCCTGCACACACAAATTGTGATTGGTGTATTACAGTAGACAAAGGCCATGGATTTTTTGCTGTTGGTGGTCAAACCGCTGAGTGACCTAATCTGCTTGCCAATGTTTCAGTTGTACTAATCGGGAGATAGGCACAGCGATGTAAACTTGTCGGCACACCAGTGGAATAGGTGCTATAGCTTATAGAACCCCCTTAGAGGCTTTAGGATTACAGACAAAGAAACCCATGGCTGGTTGAATCCGTGAAATAATTCAGTACACGACAGGGATTTAGGCGAGGGTTTCCATGACTGCCCATTAGAGGCCCAGTGGAAGGGGCTTTATGATAAGTCTGTTGAGTGTAAAGTTCAGACGATCTGATACTAAAAGAACCACGATTCTAGAACATTGGCAAGCAGAACAAGTCAAGTTTAAACTCAAGGAATTCATTGGTTTGACCACCAGCAGCCAGCAGCCACTCATAGCCGTTTTCAACTTTCAGGACTATAGTTCACCCAAAAGTCTGCAAGGTTAGTAATTATGTCCGCTCGCCAACAAATGTAAAACGATTCCATCAAATTATTTTAAAGCGCAAGCTTCAAAATTGGACACCACTTCTAAAGTTGAGCATCCTCTCAGCGTGTGTGTTGAGAGGTGCGCCTCTGGGTCTGGTCATTTCAAGTCATCATAAAGATCCTTTATCCACCTATCTGACTAACCTGGCGATATCGAGGTGAGCGAGTAGTACTCCGAGATGCTGTCCCTGGCGTTCCCATCTCAGTGGGGTCTCATCCAGTCTTTCCAACAGTTCACAGACTGGTAGTATGTGTGGTATACAGATATTCTCCACAGGGAGAGAACTACCACCTTCACTCAGCTCCTGGTAACAGAGGAGGGTGATAATGAGTTAACGAAGGCAGAAGGAAAGAAATAGTGGCTTAGTGTTAACCACTGAATGTCCAATAGTCAGTTCGAAGGATATTTCTCACAATAAATTATGCTCAAAGTTCATCGTTGCGCTCAGCATTGGTTCTAGAGATGAGAGGCAAAAGCAGCGGTTTACTGGGCATAGCACATTTGGCTTTGGAACAGGTGACCTGGAATGGATTCCAAATTTCTGCGCCACTTTCTGCTTCTTCATCGAAATTTTTGGACTGCGGCGTTGCGGCGAGTGCGGAGGCCTATTTGTAGAGTATAAACTCTAAGGGGACCATCCGGAAAACAAATCCTTGATTGGCTTATTGTTGGAATCCGTGTAAAACAAAATGATCTTACTATCTGAGCTTTTCGTGATGTGTAACTGTTGACGGAAGGGGAAAAGGGGTGGTACTGAGTTGGTTACCCGCTACATTCCCCAGGTTTCTGGGAGGTTGGACCTCCACCAACCTAAGGTATTATGCCTATGGTAGTCTCTGTGGTAAGGCAGTGAGCTACTACAGGCTACTACAGAAGAATATTTGGCCGGCAGATTTAACTAACTTAGAATTGTACAAATCCATTGGTTTGAGCACCAACACCAAGGGCGTTCTCGACTTTCCCAACCTAAATATAGCTAAACACACGTTCATCCAGGAACACCTTTAGAAGAGATTTGGTACTACCTTGTGTGAAACTTTGAGGTTTGATTTCCACAATTTCATAACAGTTGCCTCACATCTCTCCAGAATATTCCAAGTCATTTTTAATCTCTGAACCTGTAAAATTAAAACAATCCTCGTTTTAACAAACGGGTACGGGGTGCATTGTAGCCTATTTCTGCGCGCTCTTGGTCTTTGAAATAAAAGCTGCACAAGCTGCTGCTTCACTCTCCTGGGATGACAAAATTTAGTGGACCGAGCCCCATTTCTATACATTTGCACATTTTCTATATTCAGATTAAGAACAAGTGCAGCTGCATAGATTTGTGAAAACAACAGCTCGTAATCAAGAGATCGATGCAAACAAAAACAGGTCTGTAAAAATTTTCCATTTAGGGGAGAATTCTGTGGCGTTGGCGTTGACGAAAGTGCATTAACAGGACACTAACTATACACATTGGATAGGGCTCTATCTAAGCTCCCATTTAAGCTGAGTCCTGAGTCTTAAACCCTCCAAGCTCACCGAAGGCTGAAGGAGACCATCAACTATAGCCATGAAGCTGAACAAGTTGCCGTGGTTACGCAGTAACTCGGAAGCAATAAGAATCCATTGCTTCAGCATCTGTGACCTCTCCACAAGGTCATCTGTGCACGCGAGGATCGTCACGGCAACGGTAAACATCATGCTGTAGTTCCTGTTAGGAAACATACAATGAATCGACATTAAATCAAACTGTCAGATTGAAATGAAACAAAATTCATTTTTGTATGGAATAGCATCATTGAGACTGGGGTTTGCTTTCATAATACTCCATGGTCAGTCTAATGAAGAAGAGCATTTTATGGGTGCGGTGAATTCAGTGGTGTATGGGATTGCAAGCCCATGAGGGACCAAGGATCACATTGGATGGGGCCGTTTCTATATAGCCTGCAAATCTTGGCAGATAAGTTCTTTGCTCATTGGACAATGACAACAGAATCACATTGCACCTATATCACTGATTTGTAGCACACAATTGGGGCGAAGCGATGGGTTAATGGATAAAATACTGAGCCTTGAACCCGAGGTTCCTGGTTTGACTCCAGGTACTGACAAAACCTTCGTTATCCACAATACCTTTGTCGGTTTCAATACTCGGTGCCAGAGGAGGGCCATCCATAGAGCTTTTAACTTGTCTATGGGGCACAAGGGTGCAAGTAAAAAGTTCAAATGATGCACCCTCGGAAACATTAAGTCAAAGACCCTGGACACCCTTGACACTGGTCAGGATATGAAAAAGAAGAAGCATAGAAAATGATCCTAAGGAATAGTTTGGGATGTGTACCTTTCGATTGCAGCATCCCTGAAGTGTGTGCCTTGTGGTAGTGTCATTGCCTCTACTCCACTATAAACTCCCGCACCGAGGTTCTGTGTGTTGGTGACCTTGAGCAGATGAAGGTCGAGGTATGTTATATGCTGGGCTAAAACTTTATAATTCACCTAAAAAGACATGAAAAGTAGTCAAGCGGATATGCGATGATAATGATGGTAATGATCAAATAAAGGTGATAAGAAATTATATTACAACAGCAGCTTACCGCAGCAATACTAAGAGATCATATTCTCAGCACGTCTAAGATATAAGGTTGACCATTGAATGATTGGGTGTCCTAAACTTAGGGACTAGGTCAAAACTCAAAGCAGCTATTGAGAGCATCAAACTATATCCCTCTAGCCTAGCATTAGGGGAGGATAACTCTTTGGTTCCACACTTACCTGGAAGAGAGCCTCCTTCATTTTGTACATGCAGCTCGGGTCTAGGGGTTTATTCATATCACCAATTAGAGTCGATTTAAACCGTGTAACATCCAGATAGTTCTGAGGGATTATGGGTATAGTGAACTGGTGGATCTCAATCACTTCAGAAGCGGGCGTATCATAATCCTCACCACCTGAAACAGGAAGTCTAGGTGACTCAGCGTTTCCCGGGGTCAGTCATAGGAGACATTCTGCTTGCACCCACGTGCCCCATAGAGAATGCAGCTCTATGGGTTGACCTCCTTCATTCAACCTCGTGACCCGGAATCGACGAGGGGGTGACAAAGACAAGGATTTTCCTGAACTGAGAATTGAACCAAGGCCAAGTATTCTATCCACTAAGCCATCTTTTTACTCCCAGTCGTGTGCTATCGCGAAACTGAGCCATCACTTTACCCTGCCTATTTTATCCACTGAATTACCAAGATCATCGTTGGTGTCCGGGTTAGCAGCGATTAAATCGGCTAGAGTAGTAGTTCCTGATTTGCTGCTCTGCGACTTTATGGATGACTGTGATTGGTTCCTTGATGATGAGCTGGAAAGTGATTGGCTAACGAGCGGTCGACCTGATATATTACCAGTGGAGGAAGATTCATGGCCGCGACCAGGCATCCTCTTTACCTCGAAGTAGTCGGAGTAATCCGCCCCTGTGAAATAAGGACATCATTACACGGCACCTCACCTAGTCAGGGTTTGCAATTTATAATTTCTTTTACAGCAATTTCATTTCAGACACAGTGATGTTTTTATCACTGTAAAAAGACAACTCAACCATACTAGGGAGGTTTGCCGGGGATAATTGTTTATCTTTTGACTGAATAGGCGGGGGGGGGGAGTGACTATAGGCGGCCTTACCACACATGACACTACTCCATCATTCCTCTCTCACTTTTCCTGTTTTGCCATTATGCCTTGTGCAAGATCATGAGATTTGCAATATTGTTTATAAGGAGATCTTGATTGGATGTCTGGAGCGAGTTCTAACTGCCACCCGATAGACCCCAGCCAACGAAACTTTGTACACCCAACAGCGCATTTAAACCAGTAAGCCATGGCTGATTTCTTTGTGCTAAATACTGATTTTTAGACCACTAAAGACAAGAGCCAGAACCATTTCATACCTTCATCATAGAGGTCCTGATTGCGTATTGCCACAACGGGAGGTCGACCTCCGGTCTTGGTGACTTTCACTTCGGGAGAACGATGGGGCAAATGCACCGGACTCAGATCGCTCTCAGAATCTACCAAGTATCAACTTCAGAACTAGTCATGGGGAAAACTCATAAGTATCACTGTTATCCCTGTCAACAGTACTGAGAGAGAGGTGGAGAAAATAACATGCGTAGTTGAGAAATGGAGATAGAATTCCTGATTAATTATTTTTTGTTGCTCATGCAGTTGATCATCTCATTTAATGGACCTCCTGAGTTTGAGACTTGTTGGGGGTGGTAGAAGGAAGGAGTTATATGAGGGGCTCATGCTCACAGTAGGTGCTCGGCATGGTTAGGACTTGAACTCAGGATCTTTTGATCTTGAGTCAGCGCTCTAGCCACTGAGCTATCTCGCTGCCTTATATGGATAGCATTGCTAAGCCAAAGGCTTGTTTTCCGCATGGTCCATGCTGTGTCCGTTAAGGGATCTCCGCATGAAATGAGCGTTTTCTTTTTACAGGTACCTGAGATGTTGGTAAAGTGATTGGGTGGTGGGCCTCAGTGTTATAGTCATAATCTGGATCTGATAATCAAGGGATAGTAATACACAGTACAAATATGTAAAAATATATAGTATAATATAATGGAGAATATATATTTGATTTTTTTTAAGTCCATTCTCGAAGCCTCACCGATAAGATAAGGTCGCAACCAAACAGCAACGATTGCGCTCATTCTAATCTAAAGGTGCGAAAATAGCCTGGGATAAAAATACAGCGTCCAACTTGGAGCTTTGATGGTGGCTAATAATTCCGGTCCAACCGGTGAAGATTTGAGAATTCAGGCCTTATGACTCAATCTGAATTGTTATTGTAAGAAAAAGCGGAGACAAATAAGCTAGCGCATCAAAAGTTCATCATCATAATTATTTACGGATAATAAGAGGTTAGATGGGCCCTGGAGCTGCACATCTCAAAGCCCTATGACAACGTGTACATAGAAACACTGGTGTACGTCCATGCTCAACACGCAGAGCATGCGTGGTATTGGACAGGAAGAATGGTCTGTGTGCAAAGGTCAAAAGCCTGTCTCAACGACCATAAAAGTCATGAAGAGGCATCACAATCTAATTGAAATATACCACTTGAGTTAAGCCTTCCAGGGTTGAGAAAAATGTTGAAAAACAGTTGCAAGATGGTCACCCAAAAGACAATCGATACAGCCTGGTCGGTGTCCAGACCCAGCCCGGGTCATGCTGCGCTCTGTCTGCCAGGGGAGGTTCTTATATAATAACCAGGTTCTACTGATAACGGAACAAGCCTCACACAAAGGGCCCTCCGCTCCATACATTAACAAAAACAGCTCGCTATGTTTTATGCAACAGAGTATTCACCCAACTATAGTCTGTTCGATTTAAGATCCATACATGTGTATATTCAGGCATACACAGATGAATATATGTCATACAAGTACCGATCAGTGAAAACTGCTATTGAAAGTCTGAAAGACACTTGTAACGATAATTCAACATTTCATTGCAGCTGAAACACGGTGTCACACTGTGTCACACTGCAAAATGCCTTTAATAAATTAGAGATGGACAGTTCACATTGAGAAAACCTCTTTTCTGCCAGACTAGAACTTACAGTGGGCAGTGGGCATAATGGTTAACCAAGCCGAAGGCCAGGCGTGCAGAAGCCATTTGCAACAGTCGGAAGGTGAGGTGCCCTTGTCGTCAGGGGTGGGTACCTAAGTCTAGAGTGTTGTGAACGACTTCTCCACCCGTGACCAGCGCTTTGTTCGCCATTGTACCCCACTGTTTTTGCGAAGCTGCGTTTAGCAGAAGTGAGATGTGAGAAGTAAATTACCCATCTCTTATTTACCAAGCAATTATTGCATGTTGAAGCACCAAATGCAACGAAACCTTGAATTATCATTGCCCATGAGGCTTAGAAGTTTCAAGAGCCATTTTCTGGTCAGTAAATGACAGATATTCATCTGTAGCTGCCGGAATATACCTTCAGATTTTTTAGTCGGATGGACTGCACAGGCATTGGGTTAACAGTTCAGTGATTTGTATCCATCAGTTTGACACAGAGACCCGTAAACATAAACAGGCTATCCATACCTTACCCCACCTGCACATACAACAGATACACAGGGAGACAAAGGGGGGAGGTGGACGGACGGATGGACAGACAGCTAAGAGAGAGCATGAGACAGTTGGCAACCATGCAAGGATATCAGCGGAAACTGTGTCTCACCGTATGCAGCGTAATAAAAACAGTCTAAATAATAAGAAAAACAAGACAAGAGTAGAGAGGGGATAGGATGGGTTGGCTGACGGTGTCGGGGCCTTCGCGAATACAGCCTCACTATAGCCCTTCAGGTATTGGGAGGGAAGCGTTCGAGATAGCAGTGAGTCTGAGGTCCATTTAGATGGGGACTAATTGGAGGATAAAGCCTCGCAATTAGCCTTTTATAGATTGGAGATGTTTGGTAGGATGATGGAACAACAGGCAGCATACTACAGCCATAAAGTCAGCAAACCTAATGGGGAATGGCATATACTGATAAGCTAAATGAATCACGACTTACCTGTAGCAAGAAAGCCCCAACACTGGTAAAGATAGCAGGGCAAAACGGTCAGCATAACCCAAGAACGAGTAACTTATGTGAGAACAATGCTTGCCTCGGGGGTTTTGCTGTCAAGTAGTTCATTTAGACTCCGCATAATCACAGCCATCTTTATAAGGGTATTAGGCTTATTAGTCTGTCCGGCTACCAACTCTACCCTTTCTACTTACGCGCTTTCAGAGTTTGTTGTTGGACCTCTAGTGTAGTCTGTGAAGTTTTAGGCCCTTGCTCTGCCGCCGGAGGGTTAATATGCGGTACACTCTTTACTCTATCCAGGGAAGCGTTGGGGTGTATATGCCTGCCTAGAACGGGGAACGGATACATGCTGATCAAGTAACAGCCCAGTTCGAACTGAGTTACCCGGCAGGGGTTGTGACATTGAAGTGTTGCTATGGTTATATTCACTTGTGAAACAAAGACAGTTATGCTGCTATGGTGACTTCGAGTGTGTCTGACACAATCTAATGACACAGGCAGTGTATGTATGTACGGTTTTCTAGACTATGAAAACTGATGATTAGTACACTGCATAATTTCTAGAACACTCACTACACAGACTAGAGAGTTTCGGTAATGAAGGTTTCTAAAGAATTTCCTCATTATGATGAACTAAAAGTGCCAATAAGAGTTATGCATCATACGATCGTACGGTAACGGCCCACAGTAAGTCAGTAGTTTGTGACCTTACACTCATGAATGCTATAGTACACTAGCTAAATAGCTGTATTTATGAAACTAAAATTTGTGATACACGATAACCATGGAGCAATAAAATCTTTACTAGATGTTGTTTGATTGCGACAAGGGGCCAACGTGCCAATCAGAAAGTTTGCCTTTGGACTTTTGGACCAAGTTCACAGGTTGAAAGACATAAACAAATGAACTAAAATGCACCGAGGGTGCTAACCGAGTCTATCTGCCATACCAGTTTCTCATCTCTGCATTGTTATGGTAAAGTTTCCAGGTTAGATAGTTGTTTTTCCAGCGGATATGGCTTAGCATGGAGCACAACGAGCGGATCAATCCTCCACATCGTAGCGAGAGTTGTTTTTGTTGTTCTGAGCTAGGATCAGGATGTGAGGAGCTCACGCAAGTTCAGCACTTTCCCACTGAGCTATCCCGCCATCCGTGCACCCTGACAAATGGCTATCCCGCCATCCGTGCACCCTGACAAATGGCTATCCCGCCATCCTTGCACCCTGACAAATCGCTATCCCGCCATCCCTGCACCCTGACAAATCGCTATCCCGCCATCCTTGCACCGTGAAAAATCGCTATCCCGCCACCTTGCCATATCGCCATTCCACTATTCTGAGGCCTGGATAGCTCAGTTGGTAAAAAGCCCAGATTTGCATACTATAGATTGCAGGTTCGAGCTCCCTGCTGGCGGAGTGTTTTTCTGGTATGGACCTCTAACTAGCCCTTGACCTCAAATCGCTAGCGTGGCTTCGGTACACCACAGTAAAAAGGTGGAGGTTCCAACCTAGAGCGATGATACTGACCTGCATGTGATGCTCAGTGCTAAGCCGTAACTGGTAAAAAAGTGAGTATCTAACTCGACTCCTTTGCCATATGCGAGACGAGAATCTTTTCCGACAGACAGCGATAGGTCATCATAATCAGGATTTGAATCCGGGTTCTCACAGTGGTGAGCCTTGTGCTCCACCACTGTTATCATGCTAACTTGCCCTCCGTGATCCCGCTAACCCGCTATCCCACTATACCGACAAAGGAGTGGTAGTTGAACGTACCGTCTGTGGTATCCATCACATTGATACGTGGGTGACTCCCCGAGTGACTCCTCTCTGGTCTCTGTATAGAAGGAATACTTCGACTCAAAGCAGCACCGGTGCTAGCTAAAAGGTGGAACTTTTAGATTAAACTTAACTCGCCCCAATAAAAGAGAATTTTGAACCACAGAAAGAACGAACACTCTCATCTTGGAGGTAGGAAAATCAAAAGAAGAGCACAGATATTCAATTGCCTCTTTTTTTGTAAGCGCACCAACTCGATGCCTCCAGACATAAGACCGAGAGACACTAGATACACATTATTCCTTAGCATCTAGAGATCGATACGATACGCACACAAATACATGATCTAGAGGTTATGCCCCATTCCAACGAGTTGTAATAACAACAACAACAACAACAACAACAACAACCACTGCAGGCTATCCCTGCATAATAATTTTGCATTGAATAGTAATCAGGAATTAAGTCTGCCAATAACCTCTGGTCTATGTGCAAGAGCACGGTTTGCTGAAATGTCTAAAAGATGCTGCATGAAAACTTATTTTGAAGTAATCGAATACAAGAAACCTTCATTTAGTTATCTATTAAATTGCCATCGAGTAGGCCAAGACAAATTTAAAGAGTTAACAAGGAGTTAAATGATATTGCCTGAAATTGATTCAGAAGGTAGCTTTGACCATGTACAGGACCTACTGATATGAAGAGTCCGTAGCTTGGCGGTTGGAATACAGGATTATCGAGTAGTGAGTCAATGGGATGACAGGATGGGCATCCGACCTTAAATCGCTCCGGAGGACCTCGACAAAGTTCCTCTCAACCGGGGAGTCAGCTCCAGAAACAGAAGAAAACAAACAGAACCCAATCATTCGATTTAGCAGGAGTCTACATACCGTAGTCATT
>Ga0224511_10003542_pt1 | contig 11326 bp, 10 predicted proteins | sample SF_May12_sed_USG_2_FD_169988 | JGI IMG/M metagenome (GOLD analysis project Ga0224511, IMG submission 169988) | Sediment microbial communities from San Francisco Bay, California, United States - SF_May12_sed_USGS_8_1 | ecosystem: Environmental > Aquatic > Marine > Sediment | place: USA...
TCCCTCTCTCCCTCTCTCCCTCTCTCCCTCCCTCTCTCCCTCCCTCCCTCTCTCCCTCCCTCTCTCTCTCTCTCTCTCTCTCTCGGTGATTGACGCATACATCATATGGACTGCAAGCTAGTCAAAATTTTAAAAATGTAAACCTGTTCTCAGACACAGATTGTGTGTCTTAAAGTGCTACTCAAGTTTTTAACATGCACAAGTTTATATATTGGACTCTTTCTGGAGACCTGTTATACATGCACTGTTCCCACCTGTACAGGTGGAGTGACAACACCCAAGTGCAGCGCATTGCGGAATCAGATTCCATGTCAGAGGATGCTAAGATTTTCATACGGAACCTAATAAGCCTCATCCTATGATAGACATATATAGGGCGTTTGGATTTTTGATCATAACTATTGAATGAGTGGTCTGATTGAGAAATTATTTCACAGGTGTCCTCCCAACACATGTAGATACCTTTCAGCCAAGTTTCAGCAAAAACAGAAAGATAATCAAACAGCCTATAGTTGTCAATGCCCCAGTGGGGGCCCCCATAATTAGTAAACTCAACTGCGCATGACCAATCATGAACCACAAACCCCAGAAAGGCATAAACAATACCAGATATCGGCGCTTACTGTTCAATCGCTGACCGTTCAATCGAAATCCACATGGAACTCAAGTATCCCTTTAACCACTGGTAAATAAACTCCCTATCAAAATCGGCTAGGTAATACTGAGCTGAATCAAAATTTGTGTTGTTGCTTTTGAAATGCAATTTTTAAAATTAGCATTCCAAGCATTTCAAATTTAGACAGTCCGAGGAAGGGGCAGCGAGCGAACGCTACATGCACTAATTTTTCCAGAGGGGAGCAGGCGGTGTCCAATGACAGCACAGCGTCCGCTCTCCACTGCTGGCACATCGGAAGGTGATACCCATTTTCAGTGGTGACGCCAATGTAAACACTCCGACATTGACGCTGAAGTGTAATGTCACTAGACGCCCCAATGCCTGGTCACAGCTGAACTGAGCTGATGTGTTAAGTCCCTATAAGACAGTTTCCATATACTGATATAGGTTTAGAATAGGAGTTTAGTCCATGCTTATACTTCAACTTACACTAGCGATACAATGCAAGACACTAGACAGTCAGTGAGTCAGTCACAAAAAAGTGAAGTAGTAGTATTGTGTGTGTGTGTCACTGTGTGTGTGGTTCTAAACCACTACTACTATTGGGATTGCAGGATATATAATAAATAATATATACATATAGGAATAAAAATATTAATTAAAACTGAATTCGATAATCGATCGCATGACCTATCAGGCTATCACACTCACAGTATCACACTCATAGAAATACTGGCAGTGATTAGATTCTAGTGTAGTAATGATGAATGCTGGACATCGATTAGTTGGATTAGCACCATGGGCATGACAATGATGATGGGGATGGCCGAGGTGAAGGTGCAAGATAGATCATTATTACTAATACTATTACTAATTACTAGTATAGAATAGACTAGTGATTCTAGTGAATATATGTCTATGTCAGTATGTGCACTGCAAGTATAAAACTAAAAGTAAAAGTCAGTGCTAGTACTTGTCCATCGGTTGCATGCAGTATTGTAAAACTATTTATAATATTTCGCTTCGATCCTGGTCTAATGAAACTTAGGTATATTTTCAACAAGAAAGCGTTTTTTTCGACCTCTAACATTGCAAACTGTCACCTTGACAAACCTGTAAGAGCTGGAGTTATTAGCCGAAATCAAGTATGCAGAGCCGCAAAATCGGGATTGCAGACCACATTACATGCCGGCGGATATCCCTACGTACTAACATACTTGCGTCTCTTTGCTCATCGAGCAATTATCTCGCTCATTCTTTAGAGATTAGTTTCTATTTGCTGTTTTTATTTATTTTCCAGCAACAGTATGATTAAAATGTGTGTATGGTGAAATATGAAACGAATTCGGCTGCGGAGCGATATCATATTCAGAGCCCAATAGTCCGGCCTTTAAAGAAAATCTGCAACTGGATTGGCTGCGTTTGAAATAGGTCACTATCCTCTCCGCGTGATAATCACGTGTGGTTCAACCAAACTTGGCAGTAGTCGTAGACGGTAGATACCTGTAGTTGTACATTGTCTCCCCCAAGAAAGTGACTAAACAGAAGACAACCATCCAAATTCTTTAGGTGATCAAGCAGTCTGACTTACTAGAATTCTGATTCTGGTGTAAAGTAGTTCAGGCTTTCGGGATTAAGACTAAGAGCAATCCGTATCGGCCAGAGCACTAGACTAGGTAAGGAAACTCTGGGGAGATGAGAGTGAGACAAGTTCATCTTGTTAATTTAATGTTATACATTACAATTACATGGATGATGGATGATGGATGATGGATGATGGATGGCATCACTAATGCCAATGCTAATGGCTTAATTTCAGGATGATCAATGATTTGCCCCCACAGAACTGGTACTGAAGTATGGACTATGGATACCCCGATTTACTTTTCACATCCCTGGATGCCACAAAGTGGGAGGGTTTCTATGAGTTATTCCATGATTATATTTATATGTAGGCTTTGTGACTTTGTGTATCACTGTATGTATGCACCACCAAACATAGGTGATTGGACTTTCTGAACTCTTTCTAGGCAGTAGTCACCACTGTTATTCTGACAGGACTGGAAGCTCACAAGTGTGTAACTGATCCTCCTGTGGTCTTTGGTTGAAAGGTCATCACACTGGTGTAAGATGTTTGTGGAGTTTGCTGTTCCTTTAAATTAAAAAGGCTTTCTGTATTCACTAACGATATCATATTGATTTGCAATAAGTACTTTCTGCATGATTTAACGGTAGAAAAGTTATTTTTAAATATGGAACGATCGATACAGATAATAAATCTCAATAAAAGCCGAGTAGAGATTAGCCATCTATATATGACGACTTGATGACAAATAATACTGTGCATATGCAGCAGCTGGTCCCTGGCATGGTAGTATAATCAGACATGAACCATCGTCACATAAGTCAATCATCCTTGCATAGACAGTTTTTGTCGGGTTTTGTTTTAGCCATAGGCTAGGTTTGATCCATAGGCATCTCATGATCATCATGAGGTTGAAGACACTGTCCTAAGTAGGCACTACTCCACTGCTTCGGCTGTGGTTCTGGCCTTTGGTCCTCCCAGACCTGTGTACAAGGCAGCGCATGTGATCAGCCAGGGAAAATCCCTTGAAATTCCTCACCATAGCCAAGAGTTGAACCCGGGCCATGTGAAGAGGACAGATCAGTGAGATACATTCAATCTCTCGCTGAGCTGTAATATCTTGTTATTATCAAGATTATTTCATTCGATTATTCAGCATATAAGAATAAGCATACATACCAATAATGCTATACCCACGGAATAATTCTAAATGTGCGGTACATGGAGTTATCCTCCCTTAACTCGGATATTGGTATAATATTCAATGATATCAATGATAATGGTCCAATAGAATAGGAGGGACCCCTACTTCTATGGGTTATCCTCATAAAAATATAGTGCTATAGCTTCATGGTTGTGGAATATGTATATATGGTGCCTGAGACTGCATGTTGAGCTAACACCATGCTGGTGCATGAAGTAGAAACCTATGTTTGAGGAGGTGCTGCAATTAGGTATAGAATAGATAACTAGACATTTTTCGCCTGTTGGCTATGGGTAAATAATTTTTTATAACACATAAGCGTTGCTAGATACGCTTTAAACATAACGGTATCTGTTGGCAACAATGGCTGATGGGATGACCCACCATTCCTAAGGACTTCACTGAGAATAGCTTCCCCATCGATAGATAATTTGATATTACTTTCCATGAGTTAAAATTTCCCCTCTTTTTCTCATTGATATGAATACAATTCCTACCAATGCCATTTCTACCAGAGATATGCCATTCACACAAATCCCAATATTACCTTCATGAGACTTGCTGGTAATTACAAAATCGAGGGTGCCATTGTATCATATACAAAATAGCCTATTTTCAACCAAGCTTTCTTTAAAGAAATACTGGGCCAATCATGTCAAACATAGTCATCTGAAAGCTCATTATCCACTCTATAAAAGCCGACCCTTGAAAATTAGATAGTAGTGATTGTTTGGTCATAGGGTCTTATTAGATAAGGGACTATGTGGATACTGAGATCATGTGTAATCATATAGAGAAGATAACTAACATTGTGGTCTATACGCCTATACAGCCTATGCACTTGCGAGGTTGGCAACTACTTCCCTTGTCCCATCTCTGTTTCTGTTTCTAAATAGGATTCCAAAATTAGAGTCCCATAATAAGACTGATAGAAATTGTAACCAGGTCCTCGGCTTATTGCGTTATCACTACGTAACGGCAAATCTATCTTTTGGGCTAACAGTTTAACTGCGAGCCAATCAAGACTCTGTTTATAGAACCACCGGAAACAGTCTGAAGATTGCATTTTCACGTTGAAGCCAATGACTGTAAATTAGCGTTGAACGTGTACAGTACACCCTTCCTTAGTGTTTTAAGTTGGCCTTGTTTGAGACTTACTCAAACAATGGACGTCGCAGAAGAAGAGGATACTCAGCGGACCTTCCAGAAATCATCCAACTATCTTTCTACTCTGCCTAACGCCGCAAATGTAGAAGAAGAGGCAGATGCATTTTTCGCTTCGATCAAGGATGGGCTCACCAAGTCTGTTTTAATGTTGGACATCAAACAAGGAGCAAAGTTTTGGGCTCAACAGCTACATAGGTAAATGCCATGTCTGTTATTACGACCTCTAACGACTGCTCTTTTAAACTGGTCTTTGTTTGTCTACCCTCTGGCAGAGCAGGGCCCTATGGGTAACAGATAGCTGGTGCAGAAAGTGTAAAAATAAATAAATCATTAAAATTAAATTGAAACTTCCCATCAATTTGCTGACTCATCTCGTTCTCAACTGTATCGTGTGACATAGTGACTTAGTGATTAAGGGTCAAGCGTACCATGAATCCATTGATTATTAATCATAATGGTGGGTAAATCCTGTAACTCACAAGAATTAGGTTGTAGAAACCGTAACTTAGCCTTACAACTGCCATGCCATGTACTACACATTCCCTTAGAGCCCTATAACCGGTGTTGGGCCTACTACTTCTTAGCTTGCTGTACTGTATCATAGCAGTGGGATCGATTTTCTAGGTATATGAAGATATACAAATGGAGATTTAGCAAAGCTGATCATATCGCTCTTGTCAAACTGTTATTTGAGCTTATAATCACGCCAGAAATTGAGATTTCAACCACTCACTGCTTCTCTTCAGTATTCTGTGCCTTACTCAAGTAAGTAATGACACGTTGTATTCGCACCCTGCCTCAAAGGCCCTTTACTCATCTCCTGGCCCTCTCTACATACTCCAAAGACTCCCTTTACGAACCCCAACCCTCTGCCCAAACCTTCAATTCCTCCAGGCAGCTCCTTCCAATGTTGCGCTCCATGGTCAGAATATGTTAGTCTTCATTCTCTGGTCCATTGTCTTCTCTTCCTTCGTAACCTGGTAGGCATTAGGGTTTTCCCAGTGTACGTTCTTAAGTGTTTTTCTGAATCCGTTAAGGGTGCAAGACAAAGTGGTACCCCAACCAGGAATCCGATCAGGGACCGCTATGTCTATACCCGGTGTCCCATCCACTAACCCTTTCCGCCCAATATGACCGCTATATAGTAACTTTATGGTAAACTAAGGTGGTAAGTACTAAGGTCCTTGAGTACCATGAGGGCTTAGTTATAAAAAGCCATGCCTTTTTACTAGGAGGAGAGTTTTGTTGGGTCCCAGTGACCTGACCTTACCGTGGCGACCAGTCTACGCTTACTGGAGATCCGTCTGCTTCTCTAAGGATGACAGCTACGCACAGAAATTTATGCCAAGGTTCGTTTATCTAATTACCTCCCCTGGAGAAGACCAGTTAGTCTTTGTGTTAAGTTAAATTTATTTTCTTTCGCGTGGATAATATTATTACGGTAAAAGCCTCGTTTTCAAAATGATCCCCAATCCACGCATCCCCTATTGGTAACTTGCTAACTATGTGGAGAAGACAAAAAGCTATGACTTAACACTGGGCACTAGTTAGGAGATTTGGCTTCATTGATAGGTCTGGCTGTTGTAGCTTTTTTTTACTTTGGATAACCGATAAAAAGTGTCAGTTATGACTGCCAACTAATTCTTCTGACATCCAAACAGCCTGGTCTGTAAAATCCCGTTAGAGTAAATCACAAGCAGTCTCAGGCAATTGGTCACAGTCAGCCACAGTCAGTCAGTAATAGTCCCTCAGTTCAAGTCTGTCAATCTGTCAGTCTCAGTCAGCCAGTGAGTCAGTCGGTCAGTCACAGTCGGACAGTCAGCCAATAGTAAGTCACAGTCAGTCAATCAGCCAGTCACGGCCAGTTAAGGTCAGTCAGTATGTCATTTCATCGCATTGCATTTGGCCCTACCATGATCTGCTACATGGTGTTCATTGGAAGTTTTGTGTTTTTGCAGTTATGCTGAGTCATCAGTTACATCATTCACCAAAACTTGTCGAACGTGAGTAACCTGTGTTATAAAAATCAGTCATGCTGTGCCATGATGTATGGGCTTAATATTTGCTCAGTTGAGCCATCTAGGCCCATAGACAGCTTCCCTGGGTATGAGAAAATACACTTGACCTCTGAGGTCACGTGACCTCTAAGGTCACGTGACCTCTAAGGTCACGTGACCTCTGCAGCTAAATTACGATTATTGCGCAAGGACACAGAAACATGGCTGCGTCTTTAACTTCTTATTGAACGTTTCGCATGTTGGCAGCATTCTCAAAGGCCCAGTAAATCAGCCGGCTTTAAGGTACATGGCTTTTATAGCCTCACTCTGTGGTTCAGGGCTCTATATGTTACCATTCTATGTTCCTACTTGCCGGTGTTCGCTGTAGGTTCTTTCCACCAGAAGCCACGCAGGAAATGTTGGATGAATGGCGACAGCTCCAGTGTCCATTTGATATGACAATGATAGATGCGTTTGAGCAGTATTCGCTCTTCCTGCCTACCACCGGCTCTCCTGATGTGATAACGAAGGCGTACAGTCTCTGGTTCCCTGAGTTTATAGACCTGTATATTAATCTGGATGGATCAGGCCTCGGATGGGAAGGAGTAAGTCATTTATCAATGACTCCGCAGTGATTTTAGTCAATCCCCATCATGTGTATGGGAAAGATGATGTGGTTTAGCGTTAGAAGTCTTGGATTGATAATGCGAGGGGTGCTTCTATGAACAGGATTGCTGGTGGATGAGGTTAAACTGTATGCTCCGTGTACATCTTTAAGATGACAAGGATACCTTATTTTTAGTAGTTACAAATTTGAGTTGAAATTTGATATGACCAAGATGGCCAGATTGTAGGGGATCATTTGCGCACCTACCCTTTTTTCTTAACTGAAAGTAGCGAGAATAGTAGAATGGATGGAAGCCCAGGTATCAGATAGAAATGCCTTGTGTGTCCTTCCCATAGAAGTAGGAGGGCCCGTTATTATATGTGTCTGGTACTATCATGGTACGCTGTGCGCCCATATCACCCATTGTCGATTCTGTCATTATAGAAGCTTGTTGCCTTGCTCTCCAGACTTGCTGGGCATAATATTGGACTGATAGATTGGGAACCTCACATGGCACAGGTAAAGCTATATTCACATGCGGTAGTCATCTAGCTTGATACATCTCAATGTGAATGACATATTACTAATCAACCAATAGAGCGCGGTCGATTAATTTCGGAGTTGTCTTCCCACAGTTTTCGAGCCACAGTTGCATGGCCATATATACCAGTTTTCAATGGGTGTGTTCATTTTGATTCACTAGAGTAGCCACTGCCTTACCACTCAATTTGAAAGAGTGTTATACAACTCACTCTGTATTATCAGGGAGAGGTCATCTACTAGTCATAAGTTTTCTTCGTGGAGTTGTCATCGGCTAGCTTTCTTTTCCCATTATTATCTTGTCGCTGGTATTTTTAGTGCAATTCTGATCTTTCTCTTTGCAGATATTCACCAAGATTCTGCGAGCGTTTGGCCTGCCGGTTGGCCCGGCTAAATATCACTCGGGTCACAGTGATCCGTCTTACGAGTTCAGTCTCACCTGCCTCTGGATAGTCGCTATGATTGGGCCTGATAATTCTGCAATGACTCTGCTCTCTCAGCTTATCAGCACAGTGCAGCCATTCATGCATCCATCCAACGCGGGCAGCTGGCAGAAAAGTCTCAATGGGTTTATTAATAAACTCTGCGCCATGTTTGTGACGAGGCTACGTGTGGAGAGGCAAGTGCTTCTACGTCAATACGCTTGAATGTAGTGTGAAATTTTGCGAAGTACATGGGTACCATCATTTCACAAAGATTTGTCAGTAGTAGTGCTGAAATCGGCCCCTTTGGCTCTATAGTTTCCAGGCCCCCTCAGTGACTTCCGATTTGCGCCGGTATGCCCCATAGAAGAGGTTACTCATATTAAACTCATTACTATATAGGAATCTCATGTCAACACGATCAGCAAACACATTGATGGAGATCAATTTAATACTGGTGTGCTCTGTGCACTAGTTTATATAATCTAAGGAGGAAATGATTGCTACCATTTGTAGGTATAAGAAGCCCTCATGGGATAACTATATCCCTGACAAAGCCAAGCTCACTGACGATCAAGTCAACCAGTTTGTTGAGATTCTCAAACCTGTCGTCTTCCTAGGTAATGTCTGCATGCACTCGGATCTTTAGTGTGGTAAATGGGCCTTGTAGTTTGTAATATAGGTGCCACATTGAGTTGGGGTGCTAACGAGACAATCTTACCACCAGGGAATTGAGGATCGTTACCACATGTGGTTAATGATCTCTAGTTTTCCCATGCTGGCACTTAACCACCCTATTCAACGGAGCCCCTAAGCTTGAGGCTTGTTGGACTGGTAGCAGCTAGGATATGTGAGGAGCTGACACTCACTACGGTAGCAGTAATGACGATGATATAAACACAGGTTCCGTAGTACTCTATAGCTGAGCTAGCCCCCTTCTCTTACGTTCACATGGGACAATGGGTTGTATTTGAGATTATGTTGCATAGTTATCAAGAAAATTTAAAATCAGTATACATTGTATGATGTGATAGGATGGCTACCTATCAAATATTATAAGAACCTGAGTATTTCCTAGTGTCTTCTCCTATTTCTGCATGTGGGGAAAAATGCCTCCGCCTTTCACCATCACTAACCAAAGCGCATGGATGATGAACCACCTCATCTGATCTTAACTCCTCTCACCTCTCAGCTCACCTTCCCTCGCTGCATTCTCGACTTGTCTGTTTTAGGATTATTTAGTAAATATGGTGCAGCAGACATGGCCTCTGCCCTCTATCACTTAGCCGTTCTGAAGCCAGAGTCCATCATTCCTGAACATCTGGAGAAGTGAGTTAACATTTACATAAACCTCTGCCCTATAGTGCTATGTGGTGCTCTACGTTTTCTCTGCCTTTTTCTGTGGAACTTCAAGCGACTCCACTCTTCTATTGAACCAGTCTGATATTAGATATTATGAGATCAGTCCAGTCATTGTAGTGACTCAAATTCCATGTTTACGGTTGCCACGGTGGTTCATTGTGTTGATGTGTTGTTTCAGTTTGTACCCGGCTCTGGAGAACCTGACAGAACCACACAGATTACAGGCAACCCTTTCTGGCTCCCTCGGTATTGCTAGGGCTCTAGTGGATAGCCCCAGCTACCCTCAAGGCAAACTTCATGTCCTTCCCATTATGCAACTATGTCTTCCCGGCATCGACTCCAACGACAGTAAAAAGACTGTGGTAAGCCTTTACTCTCACCAGTGAATTTTATTGAATAGGATACTCATTTAATATTTCCAAAGCTTGTAGAAGAGTTTTACAAATTCCCAGATCTGAAAATTCTCGGTTGGGGTCAACCTAATCATAGAACATAGTTTATTCCACCCATTTTACGCTTAAAAGAATCTGAAAATTAAAAATGTAAGTGGAGTGTTAGGTTTGTTCGAGGCAGGGGGATTCTGGAGACAATGTCACGTTTACTTCACGCTGTGGCTCACAGATATTTGCACACATTGTAGATGACATTACAGTTTTTGACTATAATGAACACCCTGATACCTTTGGTGGATTGTTCCGAAGCTCACCTCTACAGAGATGACCTGACAGAGGTGGAGCGGGAACTCTGCTCTCAGACCGCTCAACTCCAAGACTTTATCTTCATTTACCTAGACAGGTATAAATAACGCTAGACAGATGGGCTGAGGGCGGTACAATCGGGCTAGCGCAGTGGGTAGAGCATTACGGGACAGCGGGGCGGCTCAATGGATAGAGCGTTGTGGGATAGTAGGGCTCAGTGGATGGAGTGGTAAAGGACAGCGGGGAAGCTCCAAAGCGGCTTAATGGGTAGAGTGCTTGGCTTAAGATCGAAATCTCCTGGGTTCAATCCCTGGTCATGAGGACTTTCTACCGCTAGTATGGTTCCCAACATCTACTGGCTCAAAACAACTCGTGGTCTTCTAAATAGAATTGCTGCGGAGAATAATGTTATATTGGTACACTCCTTGTCTTGCAGGGTCTTCTCGCTGATAGAGGGGCTGGCATTAGATCACCATGAGTCAGCAGCGGCTCGTGAAAAGGCGAGCTCTGTTGAGGCAGTGCTAGAGGCGGTACTCCGATCAGCCATCATCACTCTCTTCCAGCAGATGTCACCGTCTCTCTTTAAGGTGACACCAATTGCTTTCACCATATACATACAAATTCTCTGCATCTATAGATACACTGGTAGATAAACTCAGAAAGTTGTCTTAAGTTAGAAGCTAAACCGTGTATACAAGTATAGCGTTTTTATCTCTTGAGTGTCTCTCAGACTCTCTCATCAACTGACCATTCATTTGTAATTGTGTACGTTTCAAATGACCGTGGATAGGCATTAAATATCCACAAGGTCCTTGCATTGCCCTGTTGTGGACAGGCATGAAATATTCACGAGGTCCTCGCATTGCTCTGCCGACCATCATTTTCCAAGGCTCTCTGCATGACTAAATGGGTCATAGACAAAGTGTTGATTCGACTAATGGTCTTGTATAAACCCAGTGATTCATCATTGTCAGCAAAATCTTGGTATTTAATTTAGAGAATTCCTTCTTCCCATACCCTTCTTCCCACTCCTGCCCCACCCTCCTTCTCCCTCCTGCCCCCTCCTCACCACCCCTCCTTACCACCCCTCCTCACCACCCCTCTTGTCCCCTCGTCACCACCCCTCCT